>VOFB01000098.1_pt1 | contig 54000 bp, 86 predicted proteins | sample 5384141 | NCBI WGS metagenome assembly VOFB01 (sample SAMN12384721, study PRJNA508395) | human gut metagenome | isolation source: healthy gut A | host: Homo sapiens
GCCGCGAAGGCCAGCAAACGCCCCGCCTTACGGTCGATGGCCACCTGAATATGGGCCGCGTTCATCCGATGATGTTGGCGGTGGCCGGCATAACGCCTTCAGGCAAAAACAATCATGGAAATCCTGGATCCGGCATATGCGTCAGCCCAAACTGCCTGATTCTCAGCATCTGACATGCTCACGCTTATCGGTTAGCTGGAAAACCGAGGCAAGAATGCCATTTAAAGCCATTGGCGCAAGAATAGAGTAACCTATGAACCATTTACGCAGTTGGCAATTCTCCAGCAGCGGGCGAAGTTCTGCAAAATTCAGGAATATGACGATGCCGCCGACAGAATACGGTAATGCGGGAACCGAATGCCTCAGCTGCGCAAATTGACGCGCTTCAGATTCTTTCCCTGCGCCGGAGTAACCGACCACCAGATCGGCAACAATATCCGTCGGCTCAACAAGTCCTTGGGCAATGCCCGCTGCAGAGCCACGTAGGTCACATTGCATCCGGACCGGCCATACGCGTGGTTCCTAATCACTCCCGACGTTGCCGGTATGAGCCATCTTCGGATATGCCGGTAATAAGCTCCATGCCGTAAGTCCAGTGCTCATAGAAGTCACCGTAGAACTCATCCCACGCGGTTTTTCCTCAAGCCTATGGTCGGCCCCCAAGTCCACCACCACGGCATTCGGATCAGCTGCGAGGCCAATGTGCCGGATGCCCCATGAGGAGAGCAAGAATGATGACATCGTGCCCATTAAAGAACTTCCGGAGTGGTGTCTTCCACCACAAGGTCGGCAAGCTGCGGAATATGCGGCATATGTTGCAGCTTGTCCCCAACGGACGAATGCCCGGTCACGCACGTCACTTCGAAATATGGATGGGCCGCGAGGATACGGAGGCCTCGCCTCCCCTGCATACCCTGTCGCGCCAGCCACGGCTACTGTGTATTTGGCCATGTCACGTCTCTTTTCATTGACTCACTGAAAACACATTCAGCATACACTTTATGCACTACATTGCATAATTATGCATTCATTTCGTGTCGCATAGTGGTCATTGCGCGACTATGACAATTATTAAAAAGACTAGAAAACACGCCGAATCAGGCAGCGATCGACTCGTCTCCCCTGCCCCGATCCCGCGCCGCCAAGCATATTCTGCAACGTCTCGTTATACAGGTCGGCAACGGAAAGACCATGCATCGCCAACCAAATCACGGCCAAAGTGTACAACACATTGATGATCACCGCGGCGAGAGCCAAGCCATACCCTTTCATATGGAGCTCTTGGTACGCCATCGAAATCGCGCCGACCAACGCGGGAAGGACCGGCACCGGCATCAGCACGGCAAGCACGAGAGACATGATCGCATAGGCATCCCAATGGCCGTATCGGGATTCTGCCGGGGATCGTTGAGATCCAGATTCGGCAGATAGGGCATATTGCCCTGCTGTGGATATTGGTTCGGATCATACGGATTTGACCCATACGGATTGGCGCCGTATGGGTTCCGTTGTCCGTTCGCATTGTACGGAGGCATCGGTTGCTGCCCATTTGAAGGGTATTGCCCCGTTTGGTATTGCATATTCCGCTGCTGTACAGCATCCGCAGGTTGCGGTTCAGGTTCGGGCGCACCATACACGTATGGATCGTAACCGGCCGGCAGCTGGCTACCATCGCACCATATTCGGGTTGATTGATTTGACCATACCCGGCTGTGAAGACGCAGCGGCATCGGAAGATGACGAAACCGGAGCAGCATCAGCCGTCTCCTGACGTTCGCCGGTGTTGGTCGGCTGATACTGCTCCTGTTCGTTCATAATCATCCTCTGTTCTTGGGAAGGTCGGGATCAGGCGCAGCTGCGCACCCAGCTTGGACGCTTCATCCACAATACGCTTGCGGATGGCTTCGCTGTCTTCGGAAGCGAGAGTCTTATCCGGAGCGCGGAATGTGACCGCGTAGGCCAAAGACTTTTCGTCCTCGCCCAGCTGGTCGCCGGTGTACACGTCGAACAGCTCGATGCTTTCGAGGCTGCTTCCAGCGGCATCGACAATAACCTGCTTGAGCTCGGCGGCCGTGACATCGGTAGACACCGTGAAGGCCAAATCCTGCTTGACCGGCGGGAACGTGGAGATCGGCTTGGCCTGGACGGGCTTGCCGGTCAGCGTGGCGAACAGCGCGGTGAAATCCAACTCGAAGGCCGCGGAATGGGCCGGGAAGCCGAGCGCCTCGTTGACATGCGGGTGAAGCTCGACCATGCCGACGAAGACGTCACCCACCATCACGCGGGCGGGGGTGCCATTGGACGGGCATCATCGGCGGCGGCGGCTGGTCGAGTTCGATTGCGGCACCGATACGGCCGGCGATGCGGCGCACGGCCTCGACGGCGTCGGACCAGTCGACGGGCGCTTGCCGCCCATCCAGCCATCGTCCTCGGCCAGACCGGTCAGGATGCCGGCCACATGGTCGGCTGTTCGGGCAGACCGGCGTCAAGCGCGGCGAGCTGTTCGTCGGTGGGGCGCACGCCGCCGGGCAGTGCCGGGATGGCGGGCGCGTTCGGATCCCACAGGTAGACGTGGCCGAGCTCATACAGGGACACGTTTTCGATGCCGCGGCGGATGTTGCGCTGCACGGTGGTGGCCAGGGTCGGCAGAATCTCGCGACGCAGGTACGGACGGTCGCCGTAGAGCGGGTTGGCGATCTCGACGCTGACCTTCTTCGTGGCTCAGCGGCGTCCAGCCGAAGTTCTTGTAATCCTCATCACCCACGAACGGGTAGCTCAACGATTCGACCATGCCGAACTCGGCGAGCTCGTCCGCCACGCGACGCGACGCTGCTGGTCGGGGTCAGGCCCACCAGACCCTCGACCGGTGCCGGCGGCACGGTGATCGGAATCTGGTCGTAGCCGACCAGTCGGGCGATCTCCTCGACCAGGTCGCACGGCTCGTTCAAGTCCGGACGCCAGCTCGGCGCGGTTACGGCGAACTCACCGTTGCCGCCTCCTGCGACAGAGCAACCGATATCGGTAAGAATGTCGCTGATGGTGTTCACGTCCGTATCAAGTCCGGCCACACGAGCCACTTCCGAAGCTTTGAACAGGATCGGACGGCGGTTAGAGACGGTATTAGTCGGGGTGCTCGCTCGGCTCGCCGTTGCCGTACTTGGCCATGAGCTCGGCCGCCATCTGGGCGGCTGCCGGCTGCAGCTCGTTGTCCACGACCGCGTTCGAAGCGACGGGAGGCCTCGGACGGAATCTTGTGGCGACGTGCCGAACGCGCGATCGACACCTGATCGAAGTGCGCGGATTCTAGCAGGATGTTCTTGGTCTCAGCGGTAACCTCGCCGTACAGACCACCCATGACGCCGGCGATGCCGAGCACACGGGAACCGCGCTCACCGTTCGGGGAATCGGTGATCAGCAGATCTTCGACGCTCAGATCATGGTCCTTGCCATCCAGTGTGGTGAGTTTCTCACCATCATTGGCGCGGCGCACCACAATCGGCCCTTCGATCTTATCCAGATCGTAGGCATGCATCGGCTGTCCCAAGTCGAGCATCACATAGTTGGTGATGTCTCACAGCCAAGGAGATGGAACGCATGCCTGCACGGGCCAGACGGCGACGCATCCAGTTCGGCGTATGGCTGGCCGGATCGAAGCCCTTGACCGCGCGAGCGTAATAGCGATCGCATCCAACCACACCGTGAATCGGATTATTGTCGTCGACGATCACTTCGATATCGGTCTTGGTGCCTTCCGGCAGACCCTTAGTGATCGGCGCCTTCTCATTCAGAGCGACAGCAGGATCAGTGTAGGCGGCACCGGTGGAATGATGGTATTCGCGAGACACGCCACGGTATGAGAACGCGTAGCCGCGATCCGGAGTGATGTTGATCTCCAGCAGCGGCTCATCCAAGTGCAGCAGGTGCATGGCGTCGTCGCCCGGCTGGAGCTTCTCATACTCTTCCGGGGTGAAGCCGTACTTGCGCAACAGGATGATGCCATCATGGTTATCGCCCAAACCAAGCTCACGCTCGGAGGCACACATGCCGTTGGAGATGTGGCCGTAGGTCTTGCGCGGCTCGATCTTGAAGTCGCCGGGCAGCACGGCACCGGGCAGGGTGACGACGACTTTCTCGCCGGCCTTCATGTTCGGCGCGCCGCAGATGATGCCGCGCGGCACCTTGTTGCCGTCTTCGTCGGTCTCGTTCCATTCGTCGCCGCCGTCCACGTGGCACCAGTTGATGGTCTTGCCGTTCTTCTGCGGTTCGGGGGTGGCGTCGACCACGTAGCCGACCACAATCGGACCAATCAGCTGGGAGGTGTGAATCTCCTCTTCCTCAAGACCCACCTTGACCAGGTCCTTGGCGAGCTGTTCGTAGGTCAGGCCTTCGGGAACCTCGACGTGGTCCTTGAGCCAATCAATGTCAACCATTGGCATGGGTCAATCACTCCCCCATCACAAACTGTTCGCTGAATCGCACGTCACCTTCGACCAGGTCGTGCATGTCGTTGATGTCATGGCGCAGCAGCAGGGTACGCTCCACGCCGACGCCGAAGGCGAAGCCGGTGTAGACGTCGGGATCGATGCCTGCGGACTTCAGCACGTTCGGGTTCACCATGCCGCAGCCGCCCCACTCAAGCCAGCCGGGGCCGCCCTTCTTGTCGGGGAACCACAGGTCGAGTTCGGCGCTCGGCTCAGTGAACGGGAAGTAGCTCGGGCGCAGGCGCGTCTTGGCTTCCGGGCCGAACATGGCGACGGCGAGCTTGTCCAGCACGCCCTTCAGGTCGGCCATGGTCAGGTGCTTGTCGACGGCGAGGGCTTCGACCTGGTGGAACACCGGCGTATGGGTGGCGTCGAGCTCATCGGTGCGGAACACGCGGCCTGGGCATGCGATGTACAGCGGCACGCCACGGGTGAGCAGACCACGCACCTGATCGGAGGAGGTCTGCGTGCGCACCACCATGTTGGATCCGACGAAGCCTGCGGCATCCTTGGCCTGATTGCCCTTGACGTAGAAGGTATCCTGCATCTGGCGGGCCGGATGGTCCGGGCCGAAATTCAGGGAGTCGAAGTTGTACCATTCGGCTTCGACTTCCGGGCCGGAGGAGATCTGCCAGCCCATGGAGATGAAGAAGTCCTCGACGTCCTCCATCAGCTTCGGCAACGGATGTCGCGCGCCAAGCGGCTTACGATTGACCGGAAGGGTCATGTCCACGGTTTCGGCAGCAAGCGCACGGGCCTCTTCCTCGGCTTTGACCTGCTGTTCCTTGGTGCCATACGCACGACCGAAGTCGGCGCGCAGCTTGCCCATGAGCTTGCCGGCTTCCTTCTTCTGGTCCTTCGGCAACGCGCCGATGGCCTTGCTGGCCTGCGTCATCGCGGATTCCGCTCCGGCGTACTGCGTCTTGATGGCTTTCAATTCCTCCATGCTGGAGGCGTTTTCGATTTTCGCGATGCCCTCGGCAACCGCATCGGTTACCGCTTGGGCGTCGAATACCGCACCTTCTGCCACGAGATACCTTCTCATTTCCCTGTTTGTTTTACGCGAAAAACGCGCAATTTCAACGTTTTCCGACTTTACATTCTTTCAACATGACTCGACATAGCCAAGCTCATCAGCATTACCGCCGAACTGGTGCCGAGGTTCAAGGATTCCGCTTTGCCATAGAGCGGTATGGACACGACCCTATCGGTTCGTTCCAAAACTTCCTTTGGTCAATCCACGCGCCTCATTGCCGAACAACACCGCTTTGGCTCCGGCAAGCGTTTCCGGCGCGGCGATTACATCCGTCAGGGATTCCGGCTGTCGAGAATCCGTGCCATATACATCGGCCGCATACACTGCCAGCTCGTGAGTATCGCACCATGCAAAGAAGTCGTCTGTTCCCATGGCCAGAATCGGAAGTGGAACAGTGATCCCGCAGTGGAGCGGATCACTTTCGGATTGAGCACGTCCACGCAGTCGTCGACCAATACCACGGCGGAGCAGCCGGCCGCATCGGCGGAACGGATCACGGTTCCAGCGTTACCGGGATCGCGGACCTGCCAAAACGCGGCGACCATCGCATGTCCGTCGAAATCGTCTGGAACAGCGGATGAATCAAGGAAAGCCTGCATGTCTGCGACGGCAAGCACGCCTTGCGCGTCGGCGCGCTCATACAGTGCATCACCGCATGAGTGACCTTGTGCACATACACGCCGGATTGCATGGCCTTGCCCGCCATCTGCGCGACGACAGGTGTCGCAAACGAGGCATCGGGCTGTGCTGACTCGACCTCAACGTAAAGGTCCTCGACAACCCAGCGATGGTATGTCAGCAGCTCACGCACCGACTGCGGGCCTTCCACCATGAAATGGCGGACCGTTTCCGCCCTTTTCGATCGGCAAGTTCGGACACGCGGTGGACGCGCTCCGACTTGGTGTTCGCAATGACTTCGGATTTTATAGGCATACGCGTTAGCCTAACACCATTGCCGCAACGAATGCCCCGTTCATGTCGTGTTTTTGATTCAGAAAAGTGGAGAATCGCGAACCCAACCTGGTACGCTCAACAACCTGTCGAAGTTCGCGTTGACGCTGCTCATTGTGGTGCTGGTGGTCATCACATTGCTGAACGTACGTGAACGTAAGTATGAGATCGGCGTACTTACCGAGATCGGTGCGGACAAAGTCAAGGTTGCGGCGCAGTTCGGTCGCGATATGCAGGGTGTCGTTGGACGCTTCGCTCCCCTTATTTCGCCCCGTATTCGGCATATCATGAATTTGGCAGGCCGAGTATGGGGCTTTTGCACATCCATGAAAGATATGCACAGCTTGCGAGTGTGTCTCACCGCTTTCGATTGGTTTGCGAACATCGGTTCGTTACACTGATTATCTGACTTATTGTCTGATTACGGTTGGGCGCGCGACATCATCCCATGAATGTTGGAGGTACAAACATGAACGTCACGGTGTATTTAGGAGCTCACGAAGGCAACAACCCCGTATACAAGCAGGCCGTGGCGGAGCTGGCCATATGGATTGCCAAGAACAGGCACCGTTTGGTGTATGGCGGTTCCAACGAGGGGCTGATGGCAGTCATCGCCGACACTGTGCTTGAGCATGGCGGCGAGGTGACCGGCATCGAAGCGCAGATGTTCGTGGACAAGGGTGTCGCGCATAAGAATCTGACCCAGCTCACCATCGTGCCGAACATCACCGAACGACGCACGCGCATGATCGAGCTTGGCGACGTGTTCATTGCGTTCCCCGGGGGCACGGGAACGTTGGAGGAGATCAGCGAGGTCGTGTCCAAAGTCTGTCTTGACCAGTTGGCACAGCCTTGCATTTTCTATAATCTCAACGGTTTCTACGATGATATGAAGGCGTTGCTGCAGCGCATGATCGACGATGGCTTCTCCACCGGGGAACGCCAGCATGGTATCTATTTCGCTTCGGATCTTGCCGAGATAGAGCATATTATCGCCATGCACAAGGCATAGGCGGCTCAGTAAGGTCGTTTTTATTCGACAGGTTTTTCAAGAAAACGGGGACGCCCAAACGACCCTCATAATCGGCCGGAATATCCTCCAACCGGCCCATCACAACCAACATGCAACATGCCCCGCAGCGCATCCGGTCAACTCCGGGATGCTTTGTTTGCCGAACCTGCTGATCGGATGGAACCCGTATCCGTCGGCCACGCGAAGAATGGATTTGCGTTTTTATTGTCTGCATGATTTACGGTTTCGTTACCATGAACATCCCGTTTGTCCTGCTGTACATTTTCCTCGGCGGCGTGCTCCTGTTCTCCGCCTATTCGCTCTGGAAGAAAGACAAAAACAATCGGAGGTAATGCAGAATGGACAGCAAGGCACTTCTTTCCTTGAACCATTTAAGCGTCTGGTACACCGCAGATCACCCTTACTTTCTGATTTGCACTGGATTTAGGGGCAGCGGAAGATCAGTCATTTCAGTATTTCACATTCCGGGAATATCTAACGTATGTGGCGGCGTCCTATGGTGTCCCGCTGCCAGATGTGTCTGACCTCATAAGGGGATTTCACTTTGAGGACTATGGCAATGTTCTTCTATCGGTCGCGGATCTTCTTCCACTGCCTGCCATAGCGCTTGCCCGCGGAGTAGCCGCGCGTGAAATGCCTGTACTGCCGCTCCGCTTCCTTGCGATGCTTCTCACAGTATTGCTCTCCGTCCTCGCAAAGGTTCGGGCAGCCGGGGTGGCGGCAGGGGCGTCTTGGTTTTCTCGGCATGCGTGCCGCCTCCTTTCGGACAATAGAAAAAGCCCCGAAAGGATTGCTCCTTTAGAGGCTTGAAACAGGTCGTCCGGACCGCGTTCTCCTTCTTTCGGCTTGTTATCTACGATGGGCGCCATGGGTGCTTATAGAGAGTGGTTCGCGGTAACGCTACGCTTGCAGGACGGTTGAAACCTGAGTATTTATTTAATCCAGTTAGGCGTAGTGCTTTGTGATGCACATTGGCAATAAAAATCTTGAAAGACGATAAGCGGCTATGCGGGAATTACTACATGAGGATGATTTCCTACGATATACCCTGCAGAGCAAAAGGCAAGGTATATTTGTGGGAAACGAGTAATCAATATGCATGAACGGCGCATGTCGCCAAGGAGATGGTTTCGACATGGACAAGGATTTCCTTGCGATTTTTAATGCCATAAAGGCTGATGGGGCGAATGCAGACTACACCAAGCGCGGCATCGATCCGCTCTACTCCGTCGGGCTGGCGCTCGCATCGTGATCATCGGGCAGGCAAGGCGCGGTGGCGGAAGAGACGCGCATCCCCTGGAACGACAGGTCAGGAGAGCGTCTGCGCGATTGGCTGGGTGTTTCTCGCGAGACGTTTTATGATCCTGAGCGGGTGGCGCTTCTCCCATGGACTTTTATTTTCCGGGACATGGCAGGTCGGGCGATCTACCGCCGCGCAAGGGATTCGCCGAGCAGTGGCATCCTGCACTCTTGGCGCTCATGCCCAATGTTCGGCTCACTGTGCTTGTGGGCGCATATGCCGTCCGCAGGTACCTGCATCTCAAGAATTCGGACAGCCTTTACAACCGTGGTGCGCGATTATGATGCCTATATCGGCCGGGGATTCTTCCCTTTGGTGCATCCGTCGCCGCGCAACCAGCTATGGATGAGCAGGAATCCTTGGTTCGAGGCCGAGACCTTTGCCTGCACTTTCAAGGCACAGGTCAACGCGGCGCTTGAACAGAGGTAAGTGGTTACGAAATCATCTGTGATAACCTTCCAGCCATACAAGGAGGTTCATTCATGCAGAGAAGGACGTTGGGGACTCGTGAGGCGCTTGAAGGCATCCTCGAAGATGCCGCGACGCGAGAGCGTTCGCAGTGACTATGGCTATGACCTCGTCAGTCTTCTGCTGCCCGGTGATGAATGCTCGTATGTGATGGGCAACCCGCCGTTCATCGGCCATCAGCAGCACACACAGCAGATCAAGGATGATATGGAACTGGTGTGCGGCAAGGCCGGAGACTCGCTGGATTATGTGGCTGGATGGTATTTTAAAGCTATTGATTTCCTTGACGGGAATCCCTCCGCGCAATTCGCGTTCGTATCCCCGAATAGCATCACACAAGGCCAGCAAGTCACCCCGCTATTCAAGCATGTGATCGAACGAGGGTGGCGTATCCGGTTCGCTCACCGTACGTTCTGCTGGGACGCTCAGACTACGGACAATGCGAACGTGCATGTCGTCATTGTCGGATTCGGCAGAGGCACAAACGCTCCTGCGTTGTATGAATACGACGACATTAACGGTGAACCTGTGGAACCGCGTCCGGCTCATATCAACGGTTATTTATTGGATGCGTCTGATGTGCTCGTGGAGGCGAGGAGTCAGAAGACCGGTCCGTAAGGTCTTTGCCGTCCCGGATGGAAGAAATTCTGCAGGAATAAGGAGAGCCTCCCCAATTTGGGGAGGCTCTCCTTATAACCAATCCGGCTACCTTCTGATTACCCTTTTGGAGTCCAAAACAGCTTGATTTCAGTAGACAGCTCGTACTCGAGCGGGGTCGGGGCCAGGCGAGCCTGGTCGATCTCGTCGCGCTTGAGGCCAATCCAGGTCTCGATCAGGTCGTCGGTGAACACGTCGCCGGCGGTGAGGAAGTCGTGGTCCTCTTCCAGGGCGTCCATAGCCTCGGCCAGGGAGCTTGGAACCTGCTTGATGCCTGCGTGCTCTTCCGGCGGCAGCTCGTAGAGGTCCTTGTCGACCGGCTCCGGCGGTTCGATGTGGTTCAGGATGCCGTCCAGGCCTGCCATCAGCTGAGCGGAGAAGGCGAGGAACGGGTTGCAGGACGGATCCGGAGCGCGGAACTCGATGCGCTTGGCAGCCGGGGAGGTGCCGGCCAGCGGAATACGGATGGCGGCAGAACGGTTACGAGCGGAGTACACCAGGTTGACCGGAGCTTCGAAGCCTGGAACCAGACGGTGGTAGGAGTTCAGAGACGGGTTGGTGAAAGGCAAGCACAGAGGAGGAGTGCTTGATCAAGCCGCCGATGTACCAGCGAGGCCAGATCGGACAGACCAGCGTAGCCCTTCTCGTCGTAGAACAGCGGCTTGCCGTCCTTCCACAGGGACTGGTGGCAGTGCATGCCGGTGCCGTTGTCGCCTGCGATCGGCTTTGGCATGAAGGTTGCGGCCTTGCCTGCCAGAGCGGCGGTCTCGTGAACGACGTACTTGTACTTCATCAGGTCATCGCCTGCGTGCTGCAGGGAGTTGAAGCGGTAGTTGATCTCCTGCTGGCCAGCGCCGGCGACCTCGTGGTGGGAACGCTCGAGGATCAGGCCGACCTTCTGCAGGTTGGCGACCATGTCGTCGCGCAGATCCTGGGTGTGGTCAATCGGCGGAACCGGGAAGTATCCGCGCTTGACGCGGTTCTTGAATGCGATGTTCGGGAGTGCCGTCTTCCTCGGTATCGACGCCGGAGTTCCACGGAGCTTCGATGGAGTCGACCTCGTAGAAGGAGCGCTGCATGCTGTTCTCGAAGCGCACCTTGTCGAAGATGAAGAACTCAGCTTCCGGAGCGAAGGAAGCGGTGTCGGCGATGCCGGTGGACTTCAGGTAGGCCTCGGCCTTGCCTGCGACCTGACGCGGATCGCGAGAGTACGGCTCGTCAGTCAGCGGGTCGACGATGGAGAAGGCCACGTCGAGGGTCTTGTGCTTGCGGAACGGATCGACGAATGCGGTGGAAACGTCCGGCACCAGCTTCATATCGGACTCGTTGATGGCCTGGAAGCCTTCCACGGAGGAGCCATCGAACGGCATGCCGTCGGTGAAGGCGTCCTTCAGGAATTCGCTAGCCGGCACGGTGAAGTGCTGCTGAACGCCGATCAGATCAGTGAAGCGAACGGAGACATACTCGATGCCTTCCTTGTTGATAAGGGCCTCGACGTCTTCCTTGGCTTGAGCTCGGTCACGGGACCGCTCCTTTCGTATGAGATAATAACGGCTATTTAGTCGTAAAACGCGCGTTTCGCCGCTCGAAACTTGGGTTACGAGAATGTTTTCGTAATGACAGATACGAAGGATGATTTCAACGAAAAAAACATCAATTACGAACGCTCGTATTTGCCTCTCAAAACCGTTCAATTTGTGGGACATTCGTGTCGTCATGTCGCTTTGCGACAGTCTTTTATTGAAAGGTTACCGCATGCGCGCAGGCCATGCGGAAGGTAACGGAGATATGACGAAAAAGGAACCCGATTAACGTGATTCATCGAGGTTCTATTTGTTCGGTTTACGATGCCGAAAATCAGCGGCCGCGCATAGCACGACGGCTGATGCGCTGCGGGTGCATCGGGTCGACGCCCTTCGGAATGCCCATGCCGTTCTTCATCTGCAGAGTGCGAAGACGCTCGTTGAGCGTGTTCAGCTCGGCCTTGGTCAGCAGGAAGCGACGGCGCGGATGAATGGCTTGGCGATCAGCTTGTTCTTGTGGCTGGTCGGCTGGTAGCTCTTGCACTTGATCACCGTCTTGCGCAGCATTCAGCAGGCACCTGATTCTTGCCGTGGCCCACGGCGATGCGGTACACGGGAATATCGGAGCCGGCGGTGACACCCTTGATATCGCGTTCCTGACGATCCATCGCCTTCATGACGCGACCGTATTCGCCTTCGCCGATCAGGTAGATGCCGTTCATCGAAGTGCCGCGCCAGATGGCGTCCTTGGTCTTCGGATCAACCCACACCGGCTCCTGCGGAAAGTTGAAGCCAGCCTTGTTAATGTTGCCGAGCACGCTGATGGCAGCACCCTGACGCCCTTCAAGCTTGGCGTATCCGACTTTGTCGGCACGGTTGGTGAGCATCATGGTGGCGAACAGCAGGCCAAGCATGATGGCGAGGATCATGGACGTGATCCATCCGATCACCGACCACTTGAACACGATGCCAAGCACCACGAACACAACGATCGGCGCCACGAACACGCAGCCGCACAACCACGGAAGAGCCTTATCTTCGGCGTAGGGTGTACTTGAAGATCTGAATGATCTGCTTGATGGTGCTTTGCTTCTTCTTTGGCTCTTTTTGTCTGCCATCACTTCTTCCTTGGTTGGGACGGTTAAACACACTGGAACAACATCTTATCAGGAACCATGCCATATCGCACGGTTTCCGCCGTTTTTCCTTGATTGACGGGGATTATCGGGTATGCAGAGGCCTGCCATCCGCCTTAAGCAGCGCCTCGCCGAACGATTCACTGAAGGTGGGATGCGGGTGAATGAGCCTCGCCGCGGCGGCGAGCGGCACCCGGTTGCCGACCAATTGTTCGGCTTCCGCGATCAGATCGCTGGCGACCGGGCTGACGATATGAACGCCAAGCACGAGGGGAACATCCGGAGCGCCTGCCATCGCACCGCTGACGATGGTCATGGATCCGCCTTCCCCACTCATGAGCATACGCGAGTTGGACAGCATCGGATATGCGGTTTCCTGCGGATCGACAATGGTATCGCGTGCTTTCGCTTCGCTGAGCGTAAGCCCGACGCTTGCCGCCTCGGGGAAGGAAAACACGACTTGCGGCACGGTTTCGTCGGCGACAGGTTTAGGATCAAGTCCCGCGATGGTTTCGGCGATGGTGATGCCCTGCTCGAACGCACGGTGCGCCAAGGCATGCCCCGGCGTGATATCTCCCAAAGCCCATACGCCTTCCACGTTCGTACGCCCGTACACATCAGTCAGAGCATAGCCACGTTCATCCAATGCGATGCCGTTGGATGCGAACCAGTCGACATCGGTGTTCGGCATGCGGCCAATGGCAGCAAGCACCACTTCGCCATACGCGGTGCGCTCCTCACCGCCATCACCCTGCCTGTAATGCACGGTGGCTCCCCAAGTTCGTGCCAGTGTCCACATGATTTACCGACGTGCGTCACCACATTCACGCCCCGGCGTTTGAGCTCACGCGTCAACGTCATCGAAGCCCGCTTCTCCCAAGACGACAGCACGCGGTCCTTGCGGATCAGCAACGTCACTTCGCATCCCGCGGCATTCCACAACGAAGCGAATTCCAACGCCACCGCACCCGCTCCGACAATCACCGCACTGGACGGGAACGTATCCAATTCCAAAGCCTGCGTCGAATCGATCAACGCACCTGAAAACGGGTTGCCCGGCAATGGTAACGGTCGCGATCCGGTCGCCAGCACAATATCTTCGCCTTTGATGGTAAGCTCCGACCCGACGGGCTCCTCCACTCCCGCCTTGAAGGAACGCATGACCTGCGCTTCTCCCCGGCCGGCGCGACATGCACATCATGAACGTCCCTCAACTCAGCCTCGCCGCGGAACACCGTGACGCCACGATGCGACAGCAATCCGCCAATCCCTTCGTCATCGTCTCCACCGTGGACGTACGGAAGTCACGTAATTTGCCGAAATCAATGCTCTGTAAAGGTGGCACTGATGCCCATACGTTCCGCCTTGGCGTATGTTCTGCGCACTGTGTGCGGCCGTCAGCAACGCCTTCGACGGAATGCAACCACGATTGAGGCAGGTGCCTCCCAACGTTTTGTCGCGTTCGATGAGCGCCACCGTTTTGCCGAGCTGCGCGGCACGCAATGCCGTGGAATATCCTCCTGGCCCCGCTCCGATGATGACAATGTCGAAATGCTGTTCAGTCATGCCTGCCCTCGTTGATTCGTGCGTTACAACTGGTTACATGATATAAAAAGCCGTCGGTTTTCGCCGACGACTTGAAAAACAACTGCGATTCTCGCAGAATGGATCACTCGGGCCAGTGTCCACGCTTCTGATAGCGCGGCTTCGGCAGACGCCAACGACGTATCTGGATGGCACGGCTCCACGCATAGGAGGCGGAACGCATGCCCCTGGCCACGGATTTCTCGCCGAACTTTTCAATGAGCTTTTTCTTGAGCTTGCGCCACATGATCACGATGTCGATGATCACCGCAAACAGATAGATGTACATAAGCAGCATCAACGGCAATGCCAACGCCGGCCACTTGTAGGTCACGAAAATCGAACCGATCAAAATGACGAAGGCGACCGGAATGAAGAACTCACCCAAGTTGAAGCGGGCATCGACGTAGTCGCGGGATGTATATACGCCACGGCAGACGCTCGGACTTCGGCATATGGTTGATGTCGCCCTTCTGCATGGCATCGTATTCGGCGTTTTCACGCTCGCGCATACGCGCCTTGGCGGCCTTGCGGCTCGCTTCACGATCCTTGGGAACCAGCGGACGGAGATTCTGCGCCTGGGCATCCTTGCGCTTCGGCGTCGGACGCCCCTTTGCCGGCAGTAGGCTCCGCAGCCTTCTTCTCGACAGGCCTTAATCCGCATCTTCCTTCTTATTAAAACACACTCATGCCTGTAAAGCGTAAATTGACGTATCGACGCCTTGCCTCATTCATGTCAACGATTGGACGTGATTGGTTCGACGGATACAATGGTCATTCGATAGCATGCGGCGGCACGTTTCCAAGATGCATATATGCCGCATATATATAAGAAGGAGCAGTATGGCAGTTTTACATGCCGATGAGATTCGCGCGCGCGTCGAAGCGGATTTTGACCGCATTGTCGACGTGCTGAACAAGAAAATCGCGTTGCAGTCCATTTCCGCAAAAGGCATTACCGCGGAACATATGAAACAGTCCGCGCAATTCGTGGCCGAAGAGCTGAACAAGGTAGGTGTCGATGCGCATGTGGCGCAGTCGCACAATCCCGATGGCACGCCGGGTGCTTGGGAGGTCATCGGTTCGAAAATCGTCGATATCGACGCTCCAACCGTGCTGTTGTACGCGCATCACGACGCAGCCGGTGCCCGATGCCAGCGTATGGAACACCGACCCATTCGTCGGCACGGTAATCGACACACGCCTGTACGGACGCGGCGCGGCCGATGATGGTGGCGGAATCGCCCTTCATTCCGGCGCATTGCAGGCGCTCGGCGACGATTTGAAGGTCAATATCAAAGTCTTCATCGAAGGCGAAGAGGAAATGGGATCGCCAAGCTTCATTCCCTTCATCGAGGAGCATAAGGACGAATTCGATTCCGATGTGATCATCGTCGCCGACTCGGGCAATTGGTCCGCTGAAATCCCCCTCGCTCACCACGTCGCTGCGAGGCAATACCGATATTGACGTGCACGTCAAGGCCCTTGAGCATCCGGTGCACTCCGGCCAGTATGGTGGACCGATTCTGGATGCGAACACGCTTGCGGCCATGCTGATCGCCTCCATGTACGACGAACATGGCGATTTGGTGGTGCCGGGCATCGCATCGGAGGAACCGATCGGCGGACTGCAGCGAGATATGGATGAGGCAACCGTACGTGCGGACGCCGGCATCGTCGACTCTTATCATCTGGCCGGTACCGGCTCACTGGCCGCACGTCTGTGGACCAAGCCGAGCGTGACCGTCATCGGCTTCGATGCTCATCCAGTGGAGGGATCGTTCAACGTGATCTCCCCTGAAACGACGTTCCGTCTCAGCCTGCGCACCGCTCCAAACCAGCGTCCGGAAGAGGCTCAGGAAGCACTTGCCAAGTTCATGGTCGAGCATGCTCCGTTTGGCGCTGAAGTGTGGGTCGACAAGCTTGATAATGGCATGGGTTGGGCCATGGATCCAAATGCCGAGGCTACCAAAGACGCCATGGACGCCATGGAAGAGGCGTTTGGCGTGGCCCGGTCAATAAGGGCGAAGGTGGCTCGATTCCGTTCATTCCGGAATTGCAGCGTATTTTCCCGGACGCGCAGGTGCTGGTCACCGGTCCCGAGGATCCGAAGGCCAACGCGCACAGCCCGAACGAATCCATCAGTCTTCCCAGCCTGAAAAACAATGTGATCACCGAAGCGCTGCTACTTGACAAGCTTTGCCAAGTAGCGGATATCACATATCTTTTTGAGAAAACAACGGGCAAATGCGAAGGGCGTTCCATTCCATACAACGAATGAAACGCCCTTCGCAAATCCGCCGCGCATTCAACAAACCTCGTACTGCGCAGCCCCCTGCTCCGATTAATTGCCAGTGCCGGTAAAAGCCCAATGCCAGTAACCGGTGAAATAAGCGCAAGACAACGCAATCACCGGCACGGCCACGCAAATCACGTAAAACAACCAATCGACGGCATGTAAGCTCGATTTCCTAGCTTGGCTTCGCGGAGCGTCCGCGCCGAAACCACGAGCTTCCATGGCGGTGGCGAGTTTCGTGCCGCGTCGAATCGACACGACCAGCAGACTGAACGCCTGCGAGAACACACGTTTGACGGCGCTGCCGTCGCCCAATCCACGAGAACGACGGGACTGCCCAAGCGCACGCCAATCATCCTGCAGCAAAGTAAACATGCGCATGCCAGCCAAACCGCCATACACGAAACGCGACGGCAAATGCAGAATCTGCACCAGACCATCGGCCAAATCAGTCGGATCAAGACCAAGCGCAAGAATCACGCCGGGAACGGCAATGGCCGCCACACGCAGGAACGTGGCCAACGCCAAGTACAACGATCCCTGCGAAATCACAACGACATCACCGAGATTGACCAGCACGGCCCCGGAGGTCTTGCCATACAACGACACGGAAATGAAACTTCCCGAAGCGGCAATCCACACCGGTAAGGCTTTACGAAGCACCGTCCACGGAGCGACGCCGCCAATCCAGAGCAACAACACCTCCAATGCGAGTGCCACGGACGCGGAGACCACGTCCAGCGTCACGAACATGGGAATACATAGTATCAACGCGCCGATGAAACGGCTGACCGGATTGATTTTTGCCACGAACCATGACGGCGATGCCGGCTTGGCATCGTCATGACGTTCCTTGTGCGGTACCACGCTGATGGTTTCCAACTGTTCCATCTCACTCCCCTCGCTTACGAGAACGCGACGCGCTCCCAACGTTTCGATCAATGGTTCGTCATGGGTGACCATGATGACGGAACAGCCGGCGTCACGCGCACCGGCGATCAGTTTCACCATTTCCGTCCATGGTGAAGTCTTGGCCGAACGTCGGCTCGTCCATCACCAAGACTTTCGGCGCGGCGGCCAGCATGGAGGCAACGGAAAGCCTTCTTTTTCGCCGCCCGATAATGTGAACGGATTAGCTTGAGCGAATCTAGCAAGATTCATACGCTCAAGCATGTTGTCGGCTATAGCGTAAGACTCTTCTTCGCTCTTGCCCATGGATTTGGGGGCCGACCGCCGCTTCGTCACGCACGCTGGATGCGACGAACTGGTGTTCCGGCCTGAACACCATGCCGATCCGTCCGAGCAGATCCCGACTTTTCCAAGTGAAGACGTCGTTCTCCCTACGTGCGGGAACCATGGTCTCATCCATGCTCACACGGCCGGAAATCGGCTTGAGCAAGCCGGCCAAAGTCAACGCGAGCGTGGATTTTCCCACGCCGTTTTTGCCGGTCAGTGCGGTGATCTCGCCAGCATGGAACACGAGGTTCACATGCTCGCCAAGCGCGAAGTCACGCCCGAAGCTGAGATCCTCCGTTCGCAGAACAACATCTCCCGACGATTGGCTGGATTCAGGGGTATGACTTTCGATGGCTCGTCCCTGGAACCCATGCGCCGCCCTTTGCGAGCACCGATGCCATGCTGCCGAACACTTCTTCCGGAGTGCCGTCTGCGATGACGCCGCTGACATGCGAGTCGGCCTCCGGCTTGCCGAGTACGATAACCCGATCCACCAGATCAAGCCATACGTCAATATGGTGTTCCACCACCACCAAGGTTTCACGGGTCTGTTCCAGCACATGGCGTACCGCATCATGCACTTCCTTGACGCCCTCCGGATCGAGGTTGGCCGTCGGTTCGTCGAGCAGCAGCAGTCCGGGATGCATGGCGAGCACGCCGGCCAAGGCCAGACGCTGGCGCTGGCCGCCGGACAGTCTGCGTGTGGAGCGGTCCAAGTTTCATGTAGCCGAGTCCAACAATGTCGAGTGAGGAACGGACCCTGCTCCAAATCTCATCTTTCGGCAGATTCAGATTTTTCACAACCGAAAGCGGTGTCATCGCCCACACGTTCCAGAATCGTCTGCGCGTCAGGATCCTGCAACACCAATCGGAACGTCCGCGTGCCTGACGGGCGTCCACTCCGTCAATCAGCAGCTCTCCTTCAAGCTCGCCTTCGTCATCGCCGCCGAGCACGCCGGCAAGACCGGACATCAACGTCGATTTTCCAGCGCCGGAAGCGCCCAACAACAACACGCGCTCCCCTGGCTGTATGGTGAAATCCACATGCCTTAACGCGAAATCCTTACGTGAGGCGTGTCGCCATCCCCAATCGCGTGCGACCACCCCGGCTGCGGAAAACGATTTTTCTGCATCAGTACCCATGAATCGTTCTTTCATTCCTCTTGCATTCCGCGTTTGCAGAACGAACACGTATCAAAAGAAGTCCCGTATCCACCACTGTGAATGCGATACGGGACTTCATCAACGAATCGTCATACCAAGGCCTTCGCACGGCCGGATTCGAAACGGTCAAGCACGCCTGTTTTAGCGATGGCCTGCTGCAGCAGATACATCAGGACTCCAGCCACCAGAGCGCCGGAAATAACGGAAGTGACGCAGCTGACGACAATACGCAAACCTGCCCAAGCAGGATTCACGGTCCAGTTATACAGGAAGCATCCCAAGCCGGCGAGGGTTCCAGCGATGGTGGTCGACAGCAAATCCCAACGTTTGTATGCAAAAATCGCAAAACCGATTTCGGCAGTGAGACCTTGGCAGATACCGATAATCAAAGAACCGCCGATGCCCCACGGATTGCCCATGGCAAGCTCCAGAGCGGCGGCAAGGGTTTCAGCGAACAACGCAGCGCCAGGCTTTCGCACGATGATGGCGGCCAGCGGACCGCAAACAGCCAGATGCCGTTCAACAAGCCTTCGAAGCCCGGCGTCACCGCTTCGAAAAAGCGTAATCGGAGCGGCGCAGATGACATCCCAGCCCCAGAAAATCACGCCAGCCGCAACCGCGATGATAGCGGCCACGACGATGTCAACAACTCGCCATTTATTGTTATGCTTCTTCACCACGGAAGATTCATTTACGGTCATGAATGTGCCTTTCTCTATGTCAAGGCACGGGAAAAGAGAGACGTCCGTGCGCCGGCATTACCCGGTATACGTTCATACGGTTGAAGCGCTTGCTTCCTCTCAGCCATAAGGCCCCCGTGTCTGCGCTTGATACTACACAAGGCACAAGATTTTCACAAGGGTCATTTCATTTCGCTTCGTTTTCCACCCAGACGTTCCCCGGATGAGCTGTGAATCCGCAGCCGCATTAGGCCACTGTCCATACCGCAGGTCATGACGGGCCTGGATACGTGCCCCGCACATCACATAGGTCTGTGCATCAACGATTCGGCCAGATTCCTGAACGTCTCGCCAATGCCATCGGCGCGCAACGCACCATCCTCGTTCAACACGGCGGGGCGGCCGGCCTCACCGGTCTCACGCAATTCCGGCTCCAACGGTAGCTGTGCGAGCAAAAGGAACATCGTAGCCAAGGCTTTCGGTCAACTGCTCCGACACACGCGCACCCCCACCTTCGCCGAAAATCCGCAGGCGTTCGCCCTGATGCTCGTAATAGCTCATGTTCTCCACAACGCCGCGTACCTTCATCGGCACCTGCAATGCCACCAGGCCGGAGCGGACCGCAATGTCCGAGGCGGATGGCTGCGGCGTGGTGACCACCACCAGTTCCGCGTTCGGCAGAGCCTGCGCCACGGAAATCGCCATGTCGCCGGTACCGGTGCCAAGTCGAGCAGCAGCACGTCAGGCTCGCCCCACCACACGTCTGAAAGGAATTGTTCAAGAGAACGCTGCAATCGCGGGCCTCTCCAAAGGATCGCACGATCGGCGCCGGCAAACATGCCGATGGAAATCAATTTCACACCCCATGCGGTGACTGGCATGAGCATGCCGTTCAGATTGGTGGGTTGCGCATGCACGCCGAACAGTCGCGGCAGTGAGAAACCATAGATGTCGGCGTCGATGGCGGCCGTGTCGTACCCCCAATGCGGCAAATGTGGCAGCAAGATTCGCAGTGACGGAAGACTTGCCGACGCCTCCTTTGCCGGATGCTATGGCGAAAATACGGGTTTTGATGCCCGGCTTGTTGAACGGATTCTGTTTACGTTCGGCCTTGAGGCCTGCCACAAGTTGGGTGAGCTTGTCTTGACTCATGGATCTGACTTCGATGCGCGGCAGCAATGTCGCTTCCGGATATGACGACACCGCTCCGTTGATCTGGTTGGTGATAGTCTGCGACAGTGGACAGCCTTCCACCGTCAGTTCGACCTCCACACGAACCTCGTAGGTGTTCGCCTTACCTTCCACCGGTATCGCGTCTATGGCTGCGATCATGCCCAGATCGGTCACGGATCGGCCCAGTTCCGGGTCGATTACTTTGCTGAGTCGCTCATAGATGCGCGCTTCGATGGTGCGCTCGTCGGTCATGGTTCCTCCTTTAGCCGCGTACCAGACTAGCGTCTGGAAGCGCGGCATGCCAGAGCCTTCTTGTGATTACGTTGCCGGCTTGATATGGCACGCGTCACACCGTTCCGTTTTCCAGCAGCAGTTTGAACTGGTCCTCGTCCAGCATGGCGATTCCCAATTCCTCGGCTTTGGCGGCTTTGGCACCAGCGTTTTCGCCGACGACCACCCAATCGGTTTTCTTGCTGACCGATCCTGCGGCCTTTCCACCGCGGGAGATAATCGCCTCTTTGGCGGAATCCGCGAGAAATCAACCAACGAACCAGTGACGACCACTGTCTTGCCTTCCAGTGTCTGCGGCAGAGCACTGGTCTGTGCCTGTCCGACTCCCACTCCGGCTGCCTTCCATGCTTCCAGCACCATGCCACGCCAATCGCCTGGATTCTTGGCCGAAGCAAACCAGGTGACCACGGATTCGGCAATTTCCGGACCGATGCCGTCTATCTGTGACAGTTCATCCACGCTGGCTTGTTCGATGGCGTCGAGCGAACCGAATGTGTTGGCGATGGTACGCGCCGTGGGAGGACCGAGCCGCCGAATGGACAGGGCCACAAGCACACGCCATAGGTCGGCATGGCGAGCCTTGTCCATTTCGTCAAGCATTTTCCTCGTGTTTTCCGCGGGGCGTATATATATCGGCTGCACACTAGATGTTCCGGAACGCGACACTTTGGTTTCCTCGCGAACGACCACGGCATCTTCGGGCACGTCATATTCGGGATATTCCGTGGATTCGTCGACGGAGTCCTTACGTTTTCTCGCAACTGTAGGAGCTGTCCAGAACGCCGGAACCTGATGCCACAGGCCCGATCCGCCAATGCGTTTGCGCATCTTTTTCGGTTTGCCGTTCTTGCCGATGGTTTCGTGGATTTTCGATGATCGGCGCTTCACGCCATACGCGAACATCCTGCAGATCGGCGGACGTCAACGAAAACAGACCGGCTTCGCTGGACAGCACCGGTGTTTGGCGGGCCGGCAGCTCCAGACCTTCCACAGGCTCGTACGGTTCGGGCTCCGCGCCCGGCTCCACCACGATTTCCGTGATGTTCGGCGCGTAGGTGGCCGTCGAATCGGACGGTCCTCTTCCGGATTCGTCAAAGCGATGGCGGATTGGTCGCCTAAATGCTCGATATCAAACGCTTTCCTGGATGCCAGATTGATGATGCGTTCGGTCAACTGTGCCGGGCAGGATCCCACGTTCGGGCAGCGGATGTCCTTGTCCCCCTCTTTGGCCGGGCGAGTTCCGCCCCGCAGCTCGGGCAGTGCGAAGGCATCACGAAACGGCGCAGCTGGTCTTCGCGTCCTTCCCTGCGTTCCAGCACAGGACCTACGAGTTCGGGAATCACATCGCCCGCCTTACGCACCACAACGGTGTCTCCGATGAGCACACCCTTGCGTTCCACTTCGAATGGATTGTGCAAGGTGGTTCTCGACACCGTCGAACCCGCAACATATACGGGCTTCAATATGGCCACTGGGGTCACACGGCCGGTGCGCCCCACCTGCACGGTGATGTCAAGCAGTTCCGTATTGACTTCCTCCGGCGGGTACTTGTAGGCGATGGACCAACGCGGAGCACGCGAGGTCGCGCCCAACGATCGTTGCAATCCCAAATCATCCACTTTTACGACAATGCCGTCGAGCGCGTGTTCGATGTCTCCACGATGCTCGCCGTAGTAATCGATCATGTCGAGAATCTGGCTGAATGTGGTGACCTCACGGTTATGTGGCGAAACGGGTATGCCCCCTTCTTATACAACCCATACGCTTCGGATTGGTTGTTGACCGCATCATGGTCGGCACCACGTTTGGCGCCCCACTGGAGCGTTCCAATGCCATGCGCGTAGAAGCTCAGCCTTCTGGTGGCGGTGATGCGCGGATCCTTCTGCCGCAGGCTTCCGGCAGCCGCGTTACGTGGATTGGCGAAAGGCGCGCGCCCAGCATCCTCGTTTTCTTTGTTGAGCGTGTTGAAATCGTCCCATCGCATGAAGACCTCACCGCGGATCTCCACGAATTCGGGAATGTCTTCTTCCGGTCCCGCAAGATTCTGCGGAATGGTGGAGATGGTGCGCACATTGAGCGTGATATCCTCGCCGATCACGCCGTCACCTCTGGTCAGACCTTGCTCGAGCACGCCGTTACGGTAGATGAGGTTAAGCGCAAGACCGTCGATTTTCACTTCGCATGTCATCGGCAAAGGCTTCGTCTCAGGCCAATCAAGTCCCCGAATAACACCGTCGTACCATTCATGCAGTTCCTCAAGCGAAAAGACATCGTCAAGACTCATCATGCGAGACGGGTGGCGTACCGATGCGAAATCATTGGAGAAGGTGCCTCCGACACGATGCGTCGGCGATTGCGCGGAATCGAGGGATGGGAACTGGGCTTCCAACGCCTGCAGACAACGTATTCTCGCATCATAGGCGGCGTCGGACGAGACCGGCGCGTCATCGATGTAGTATGCGATCTGGTCGGATTCCACCCACGCCGCCACACGCGCCCACAATCGAGCCGCGGCTTCAGCACTGATGGACGAGACATCAAGTCGGGTCAACCGCATGGCGTCGGCATCGGTTGGCTGCAATGCGGCGATCCAGCGTTCACTGCCCGGCGCATATGAGCTGACTCCCCGTCGGGAACCACAGCGGTTGACGCGGGCGCGTATCGCCGCCCATTTCAGAAGCGTCAAAATCCCATGCGAGTTGTTCGGAATCGTCATGCCTTGTCATTGTCATTGCCTTGTCACTGTCTTCAATGTTTTGCCGGTCAGAGCCGCCATGCACACATTATCGCACAAATGTTCGATTTGCTGTATCGCCAACGTCTGTTTGGCGCACTGCGGAAGCACGCCGTTCAGTTGTTCAACGACCTCAGGAACTGCATCTGCACCACGTCGGCACCGTCGCGCTCCTCGTCATCCATCCTTGAAGCGGCAACCGAAAGCGTACGTGCCGGCACGAACATGCCTTCATCACACAGACCCGCGCGGCCTTGCGTACCAAGGATGCACCTGGGTATTGGGCCATACCGGCAGTCCCACTTGGGTAAGCACGTGCATGGCTTCCGGAACGTCGGTGGGCACCGGAATGCATTGCGATTGAGCGCGTCCGATCAATTCCTGCAGCTCGCTCTCCAGCATGGCGATTCGCCCGGGGGCAATCTCCTCGCTCATGATGTACGCGGCGGCCGCGATGTCGAAGTGGTCGCACATCCATTCCGCATAGGCGAGTCTGTAATAGGCGAACGACGCATCCTCACGGTCAAGTGCGACGTGCAACGCGTTGAGGCAAGCCGCTCTGGCCGGATCCCAATCCTCGGCGCGCGCCAGTTGAACCGCCAGCTTGAGATGGGAAAGCGGGTAGGCCGGCGCATATCGCACCATCGCATTGAGATACGGCAACGCGGCCTTCACGCCTTTGACCTGTGCGAGCACGTCGGCGAGTTCCATATGCGCGTAGAACAGATTGTCCGGAATCAGCACGGTCCGTTCGCCTTCCGTGGCAAACATGCGATTGTAGATGACGCGTTCGCATACGAGTTGAAATACCGCGGCACGCCCGGATTCGAAGCGAACAGTCGGTCCATTCGCTCCAACGCCGCTTCGGCCAGTTCCACGCTTTGGTCGACCTGTCCTGAGAACAGCAGGTCTCTCGCCTTGATGCGTTCCGCGTCAAGCTCGTCGGCAAGCGGAAGGAGAAGTCCGGGTATCTTTGCCATCGATGAGCGCACTCGTCACCTGCGGAGCCAACGACGTCAATTCTGGGTCGGCAATGGTGTTGATGACGTCCATGGCCTGCTTTGCCTTGGCCACCGATTCCAGATGGGAGTCCTGCGCGATTCTGTGGAATTCGCCAACCGCGCGCTGCAGCAGGTCGACGCGCTGAATGGACAACCCCGACATGTCACTGCAGCCGAACAGCTGTGCCGTGTCATGGTCGAATATGGCGTCGGAAAGCTCAGGCTCCTCCTGACTTCCGGATGGGGAGAAACGACTATCGCGCAAATCGAACGTGGCGTCCACTGGCTTCAATGCGCCGAGGCCGTCCACATCCATTTCCGCATCGAACATACGGTATGTGCCTGTTGGATCAGACAATCCGCACTCGCCCAGACGCTCCATGAATTCGCTTCTGGTGAAGGTGACCGTCACCAGATTACGTACGGTCGGATTCTTGCGAAGCTGGCTTAATGGATCATCACCATTCCCATCGAAATCGCCGAAGCCGATCAGTCCCGCGTCAAGAGCGCCATCATGCGCCCTGTGCGGAACCGTCGTCCACGCTAGAGGAATCGTTCGCAGTCTCGTCGGGAACCGCGAACGTCACTTCGTCGAAGTCGATATCCGCATCAGATCCTCGAATTGGCTGTTCAACGCATCATCCGTATCCTCGGAGTTGACGCCATCAACGCCCATGTCGGCGGATCTCGGCGCCACCGGACGGGACGGGTCTCCGGAAATCGCCGTCCTTCGGATCGGCCTTGGACCCAGAAACACCCATATCTCCAGTACGAATGCGTTCGAAAGCCGCCAAAGCCTCACTCATCAGCTCGCTGATGGCGGAATCCCTGCTCGGCCACGGCCTCTTCCAAGCCAATCGAATCGATATGCATCGACACACGCTGTATGCCCGGATCGGCGCCAAAACTCAATGCGGCCATCATCAGTCCAACACGCAGATTGTAGTCCGCGCTCATGCGGGCGCGTTCGGCGTCCGTCATATCCACCCATGCATGGCGGGACACGTCATATTTGGTGGATGGCATCATGGAAACGCCGGCAGAGGTGAAACCGATGGCCATATTGCCGTCTTGGAGGCTGCATCGGAAGTCCACGTCGAAGCGGTATGGCAGGCGCATGCTGCGCAATAGTCTCGACATTGTCTGGCGGTATACCCATTCCGAACCGCCTTCGGCTCCGAAGGCGGTACCATCCTCTCCGTCCTTCGTGTTTTCGGCGATGGAACGTCTGGTTTCCGCGGCGATGTCCGCCAAGCGCATGACGGCTTGGACGCCGTCATCCTGCTGTGAGTCGAGGATCGCGCCGAATTCGTCGTCCGGTTTCAATGCGATCAGCGCCGGATTTTCCAGTAGCGCCATGTCGATTTGCGCGGCTTCCGCGCGGGTTACGGTGTCTTCTGTGAGCAGCTTGCCGATACGGGCGTTGCGTTCCAGCCATGAACTGACTGCGGCGAAACGGTTGAGGTTGCCTTCGATGTTCAGCGCGCGCAGCATGCCGAGAACGGCAGTGTGGAATCCCAAGCGAAGAAATAGCAGCCCGAGTAGCTGGACGTGTATAAGGTGCAATGGTTCCGCGCCGTGTACTGCTTCGAGCCCTTGGTCTTTGTCAAGGGCGCCTGCTCGCGCATGAGGTCGGCGAAATAATCCTCAAGTCCGATGCACGCATGCCATGGGAGCGTGCGCTCATCGTGTCTCTGATGGATCGGCGGATCGCGCCCATCGGCGCCTCTCGGTTGAGCCTGCGGAAGATGTTGCCCGTGCCGAATCCCACGAGTAGCCCGTTCATTTGCGGCAGCATATAGGCTGCGAAGAATGCGATGGTGATGGCATCCCTGTATTCCAGATCGAATCGCATGGTTTCCGGCAGGTTGGCACGCATCTGTTCGAGCGTGTAGCGGTTGCCAACTTTCAGCCAGGATGCGAGCCACATCATGCGGCCACCGGGCATGCGTCCCACGACACCGCCTTGCGACGCGCGCACCATCTTCGGCGCGCCGTTTGTCGCGTGTCCGAATCGTGGACCGTCTGGCAGGGTGAGGGTTTCTTCTTTGACGAATATGAATCGCGGTTCCAGATCCTGCACGTCCATTTCGGGATTGGTGCCCGCGAAGACGCGTGCTTTGCTGTCGGCGAGCGCGATTTGCGCGAAGTGGTTGTTGTCGGTGAATAGTCCGATGGAGAAGGCTTTGCCTTGGGTTTGTGGCAGTTGCGCCCAGCCGAGTTGGAGTGTGCTTGGTATGCCTTCGAAGCCTTTGATGATGTGTCGTTTGATGAGTGGGTTGAGTTTGATGGCGTTGCGGGTGAGTTCATCGACGATGTCGTCTGGCGTGTCGAGGGCTTTGCCGAAAGGGGTTGGCGTCGGCGGTGTTGTGGGGGTGTTTGTTGTGGTTGATGAGTTGTCGTACCCCTTGCATGGCGTGGTTGAGCATGGTCCGTCCTTGGTGTGGATGGTGTGCTGATGGCGATGCTGGTGTGAGGTGTGACATGTGGGCCATTCTTTCAATTCAATGCGACATGCAGCCTTTAGAATAAAGTTCGTGACTTTTTCGAAACAGCGTTTTCAGGCGCGTCATCGTGTGTGCGCAGCTATTGTAGCCGCTTTTGTTGTGGTGGTGTTGGTTGAGTGCGTGTTGTGTAATGTGCCGTTTTCCGCTCGTTGGCGGCGTCGGGTGATTCGGCGGCTGCGTATAACACGTTGGGGGGCCGGGGCTTGAGCGTCGTGATGACGGGTTGTTGGAGGTTACTGATCCGACGCAGGCGTATTTGCAGGTGGCTGCGGATGGTTCGTCTGGTATGTGCGGATCGTGCCGGTGTCCGATGAGGTTATGGGTGGTGTGCCTGCCGGTTCGCGCGTGTTGCGTACGGTGCGCGTTCGTGCGGATGCGGATCGTGTGGCTGGTTCGTTGTGTTCGGTGTCGTTGGATTCGTCTCATTCGTTGTATGTGAGGGCTGCGGCCGGTCGTACGGTGCGCGTGCAGGTGGTGGAGCCGAAGGGGTCGTTGATTCCGTTTGATGCGGTTCGTGCGAATGTGCGTGTGCCGTTTTCGGTGAGTCCGTTGCGTGTGGCGTTGTTGGTGTTGGTGTTGGTGTTGGTGGCGTTGTGGCGTCCGGGCTCGCGCCTGTGGAAGGTGCCGTTGAATACGTCGAGTGTGTGTCAGCGTGTGACGTTGGGCGTGTTGTTGACGGTTCTGGGTTGGTGACTGTTGCGGTGGTGGCGTGGCAGTTGGTGTCTGCGGTGCCGTTGAGTTTTCATACGGATGGCATGTATACGTATGATTACGATCAGTATGATCATGTGGCTCGGGCGTTGCTTGATGGTCATGCGTGGCTTGATTTGGATGTGCCCGACGCGTTGCGCGATGCGGATAATCCGTATGATGTGACGACTCGTCAGCAATTGCTTGCCGATGGTGTGAGTCCGGTGTATTGGGATTATGCGTTTTTTGATGGTCGTTGGTATTCGTATTTTGGCGTGGTGCCGGCGTTGCTGTTGTTCGTGCCGTATCGTGCGATAACGTCGTTGTGGGTTGATGGTGGTCTGATGATGCCGTCGGGCGCTGCGGTGCCGTTGCTGATGTTTGGTTTTTGGTGTTCGCGTGCCTGTTGACGATTCGCGTGATCGAGCGTGTGCGTCCGCATGTTTCGCTGGCTGCGGTCAGTATGTTGTGCGTGTTTGTGGTTTTGGCGTCGAACGCCCCGTACTTGTGGTATCGGACGAATTTTTTATTCGGTGCCGATTGCGGCGTCCTTGTTGTTAAGCACGTTGGGCTTATGGCTATGGATGGGAGCCGAACGTCCATCCACGGCCTACGCTGGCGAGGATGGCGAGGGGAATGCGGTCGGATCGTTGTCGCTGCCTCGTTTGGCTGCCGGTTCGGTGTGCATTGCCGCAAATGTGGGTTGTCGTCCGTCGTTTGTGGTGGTGGCGTTCGCCGCGTTTCCTTTGTTCTGGCCGCAGATTCGTGCGATTGCCAAACAGTTGCGTGATGGCGTGTTCGCTTCCGGTAAGCATGGGCGTGCGCGCACCGTGTTACATGCGTTGCGTGCGCCTTTGGCCGTGCTGGTATCCGCATTGGTTGTGGTGGTGCCGTTGTTCGCCTATAACATGGTGCGTTTCTCCTCGCCATTCGATTTCGGTTCGTCGTATCAGCTGACGGTCACGGATATGACGAGTTACCATCAATCGTGGGCGAATTTCATTTGGACGGTCGCATACTATCTGTTTTTGCCGTTGCGTTGGACGGATACGTTCCCGTTCCTTGCCGTCGAACCCGCCCCGTTGAAGGATTGGGGGTTCACGGAGGCGATGCCCGGAGGCTTGTTCGTCATGGCACCTCTCGCATTGGCTTCGCTGGCATGCCCATTCCTGCGCCGGCATATGCACGCTCGTGACCATGCCGGCATGTGGCGCACGCTGACGACATTCCTGCTGTTGGGTTTGCTGATCGTGGCGCTTGACGCGCGGCTGGGTGGTCTTGGATGGCGTTACATCGCCGATTTCGGTTGGCTGTTCGCCTTGGCTTCGTTGCCTCTGCTGCTCATTGCGCTGGATTGCGATCGTCCGCGGCTGCGCTGGCTGTTGCGCGTACTGGTGCTGGCGCTGCTGCTGCTCATGTTGGCGGTGACAGTGTTGTCGTTGTTCCTATATGGTCGCGACGACGAAATGATACGCAATGATCCCGGTTTGTTCCACGACGTGCAGTCGTGGTTCACCCTGATATGAGGCACGGCGTTTTCAGGGTTATTTCAGGGTTTTGTTACGATCCGTCCAATAAAATCGCCGGTTTGTTTCGAGTTTTGCGGATAACAGTGGTGTCGTAACTGTTCGCTATGAGATGAACCCTTGTTGGAGACATCAGTTATGAAATCGCTTCCACTTCTGTCGAACCATCCTCGTGTCAGACGCTGGACCGCGGCCGTTGTCGCATTGGCCATCGCATTGGGCGTCTGTCTCGTCAGCTACGATAACGTCGATGCGGCCATCAAACAAAACAGGATCGAACGGCTGAACGCACGTATCGAGAATGTGTACACGGCCGACTATCAGGATATGGCCGACGACAAGCTCAGGGGAAAAAGCAAGTTCGCCGTCACGGAAGACGACATGTTCTTCACCGAGAATCCATATGGCGGCACCAACACCACGTCGCTGTATGTGTATTTCACTACCGACGACGCGGTTGCCGTCTCCCTATACCGTGCATGCAGACGGCTACACGGATTTCACCCGTGACGCCTACCAGCACCGCAATACAGCAAAACCCATGAATTCCAGCTACTGGCCTTATTCCCGGCGAGAAGAACACCATCACCATCACGTTGACCGACGCCGATGGCAAATCCCGTACACATGTCTTCGTAAGGGCGCTTACCTGCTTGGCAATGAGGAAGTGCCTGGAGCAGACCGTCGCAGCCGATTCCGGCGAAGATCTGGGATGGCCTGTATGCCATTCTCGGCAACGATTCCGACGAACAGGGACTTCATGTTCTATTACGATACGAACGGCGTGCTGCGCGGCGCGAGATCCCGTGCTCTACTATCGTTCGCATCGTTGCTGTTCGACGATGACGGACTCATGTGGTTCTCCGCTTCCACGCACCATATGGTGGCGATGAACCATCTCGGCAAGTTGGAGAAGATCTATGATCTTGGATCCGACTATATTCTGCACCACGATTACGCGATGGATTCCAATGGAGACATCGTGCTGTTGGCCACCGAGATAGGCCGCGGTGACAATGCCGTGCAAGATCAGGTCATCAAGCTCAGCACCTCCACCGGCAGTGTGACGAGCTTGGTGGATTTCGGTGAACTGTTCGCCGACTATAAAGGGCTCCACCACGCATGCGGGAACCGACGAGTCGGATTCGAGCGCCAAGAATCGTTGGGATTGGCTGCATTGCAACACCATCCAACTGTTGGATGATGGTTCCGCGTTGTTCTCCGCACGCGAAACGTCCACCATCATCAAGGTGGATGATATGGAATCGGATCCGACGCTGGACTATATGATCGGCGAGCCGTCCGTGTGGGCAGGCACCGATGAGGTCAGCAGCTTCCTGACGAAAAACGGAGATTTTTCCGATACCGGCGGACAGCATTCCATCACATACGTCGCCGATGATTCGCTGCCTGACGGCCAATATTACCTGTACATGTTCGACAATAATTTCGGCACTTCACTGACGCGTCCTGATTTTGACTGGACGGTGATTGACGGCATCTCGACCGCACTGTCTTCCGACACGGCGGAGTCGCAGTATCGCAAGTATCTGGTCGACGAGAATGCAGACACGTATACGGAAGTGTCGTCGTTCGACTTGCCGTATTCACCGTATGTCAGTTCCGCACAGGAATTGGACAACGGCCAGATTCTCATCGATTCGGGCATGAAGGGCCTGTTCGGCCAGTACGACGAGGCTGGCGATCTGTTGGCGCAGTTCCATATGACGTTGAACAGCGCATACATCTATCGCGTGTACAAGTACGATTTCTCGGGATTCTATTTCGCCTGACGCGTAGGCATTCGCGAATCTTGACGGGACTGGAATCTGAACTCCTTGTAGGGGTTTGGGTTTCTGTCCCCGTTTCGTATGCGGCGGGTTCGGCACGCCCGTAGAATGGGCAGCATGGGTTTTTTCGATTCGTTGTTCTCATCCAAGCGTCCCGAAGTGGCGCATGATGTCACGTTCACGCTCGACCAGGCTGGCCACACGTATGAGGATGGCAATGTCGGTTTGAAGCCGACGTCGTTGACGATCACTCCGGAAAGCAAGCGTGTGGCCGTGATCGGGTTGAATGGTTCTGGTAAGACCACGCTATTGCAGTTGTTGGATGGCGCGTTGACAGCGACGTCCGGTTCGGTACGCATCGGCGCGAATGGCGTTGTATGCGATCCGTCGGTGAAGCGTGATCTGAAACGTATCGAGTCGATGATCGGTCGTGTTCGCCGCGAGGAGATTCCGAACAGTTATTACAAGGCGGATTCCATTCGTGAGGCGATTGATGAGCCGTTGAAGAAGCATAAGGTGCCGGAAAGCGAACGTCAGGCGATTATCGGCAATCTGTTCGCGCATTTTGATTTGGCTGCGGTCGCGCGCGAGCCTGCTTCCGCGTTGGATAGCGAGAAGCGCCATCTGCTGGCGATCGCTTCCGCATTGAGCTTCTCTCCGCGGTGATTGTTGCCGACGAGCCGACCAAGGGTTTGGATGAGGTGGCGTCCGCGCATGTGGCGAAGGCCTTGTTCAGTTACGACAAGCAAGTGGTGTTCGCCACGCATGACACGGAACTGATCACACGTGCGGAATATGCGATCGACCGCACACTGGTGGTCGACGACCATCAGGTTGTGTTCGACGGTGATCCACATGAGGCTGTCGCCTTTTACACAGATCTCATCCGAGCCAAATACGAGGCTTCCAAAGCCTGATTCATATTCCGATCGATCGTATTGTCCGAATGGCGTCGTTGTGCCGCCTTTGGCGTTAATTGCGGCACAACGGCACGATTCAAGCGATCATTGTGTTGACGGTGTCAAGCACCACTTGCACATTATGCCGGAATTCGTCGGATTCCGGCAGTAGCGAAATCGCAAGATAGCCGTTCGACGTCATATCAAAGAAGTAACCGGGTTGGCCTGAAATTCCATGGCGTTCGATCATGTCCAATACCAACTCGTTCTCGTCAAGTACGCTCGGCACGCGCAACAGCACGTTCCATCCGCCCTCGGCACGCAACACACTCACCATACCGTTTTCGTCGGCGTCCAGCATGGCATGCAATGCGGTAAGATTGGCTTGCACGCGGTTTTTTATGCGCGTAGTCTGCGCTGGAGCCGCCTGCAGCATGAGGGGAATCTGTTTGGCGATGATTTCGCTCATCGGCAGATAGTCGTCGGCGATCACGTCGAGCCGGCGCTTGGCTTCTTCCACCTCTCCTGCCGGACCGGACACTTGGATCCAACCGACTTTGGCATGCGGCGCAGCCAAAGTTTTCGAAAACCCGTCCAATGCGAAAGTCAACGCACCCTTCTCCCCCGCAAGACGCGCGTTGCCGTCGAACGGTTCCAGATCGTAATCGTAGAACACTTCGTCGGCAATGATGGCCACCTCATGGTCGTGGCAAAGCCGCACGATGGCTTCACGTTCCGATGGTTTGACATATGAGCCAGTCGGATTATTGGGGTTAATGAGCACCAGTGCTCGGATACGTTCGCCTTCTTCACTTTCGAGTGCTTCGCGAAGCTCGGCCACGTCGATGTACCAGGATCCGTCGAATCGCTGCTGGTATTCGATCATGTCGATGCATTCGAGTCGTGCAATCGATTCGATGAGCGGATAGCCGGGTTTCGGCGCGAGCACGGCATCGCCGGCATCGCACAGGAGGCTTGATCAGCCACGAGTACGCTTCGGACGTTGAGCTCAGTATGTACAGGTCTTCGACGGCAACATCATTGCCTTGCCCTTGAAGGAATCGCGGCCAGCGCTTCGCGCATACTGTTGGCCGCGTGGCTCGGCGCCGTATATGTCTGGCAGAAATTCCGGCGCGAGCGCATGCTTGGTTGGATTGAGTCGTTGAGTTTGCCGAGCGTGATGCCGTTTGTTTTGGCTTCCGCTTCCGCTTTGGCGATGAAATTGGGCTCGCTGATATCGACTCTGGAGGAAAAACGCATGGTCTCCACCATACTCTCTGGGTTGCGCAAGTGTTGCATCGAGCAAGAAGGATGCATTCCCATGCGATCATCAGAGGAATAACAAGAGCCGTCCGACGGATGAATCGGACGGCTCTCATATGAAGGTTAGGAACCTTTATGGTTCACGACATCACTTCTGCTTGGTGCTTGCGTAGTACGCAGCGCCGATGATGCCAGCCTCATTGTGCAGCTTGGCTGCGACGATCGGGGTCTTGATGTCGATGTACGGCAGGAACTTCGGACACGCGGGACACGCCACCGCCGACGACGAACAGCTGCGGATCCAAGTAGAACTCCATCAGGGAATAATACTTTGGTCAGACGCTTGGCCCACTGTAGCCCATATCGAGCTTTTGAATGGAGGATGCCGCGTACTTTCGGCGTCACCCTTGCCCTTGAGCAGTTCAAATGGCCGAGCTCAGTGTTCGGAATGAGCTCAAGCGTTGAAGATCAGCGCGGTGCCGATGCCGGTGCCCAGCGTGGTGGCGACGACCGGCCGTCCTTCTGGCTGCGCCGAACTGCTGTTCGGCAAGACCGGCCGCATCAGCGTCGTTCACCACGGTGACCGGACGGCCGCAAGCTTCGGAGAACACTTCGGTGACGTCCACGCCAACCCAAGACTGGTCCAGATTGGCCATGTAGCCGAGCTTCTCTCCCACATGAATCGGCCGGGAAAGCGATGCCGACCGGAGCGGACTCCGGAACCTCAAAATGCTCGAGCTGCTGGCGAACGATTTCACCGACGGCCTTCGGATGGACACCTCCGGGGGGTAAGAATCTTCAGACGAGGCTCAGCAAATTCGCCCCTTCTCCAGGTTAACCGGGGGCTGCCTTAATGCCGGAGCCGCCAATGTCAACGCCAAATGCCTGTGCAGTTTCAATCATCTTCGACCTCTCCTATCAAGGTACATATGGGTATATCGAACCGGTAAACGCCATAGTAACTCGCCCCATGCCCCAAAAACGCGCCGAAAATACACAAGTGGTGAATACGATTGCATAATCTGTCGCAATGAAATGATTTATTCTGCAACTTTTTTCTGCAAACGATTCGCCCCATGTCAATTCAACGCATCGACATGGGGCGAATAGTAAGAAAATGACCGTCTGAAAACGGTGCGACCCATCACTTGAGCGGCGGCATCGGCTTCCAATCCGGATCATGCAGCAGCTTGCGAGAATCCCACCAACCCTTGGCGATCTGCACCAAGCCGGTCTTGGCATGCTCTCGGTCCACCATCACCAAGCGAATGACTTTTGGCAGCGGTCAGCAACGTACCAAAGCCGAACATCAGCGGACGGTAATCGCCGAACGCCATGAAATAGCGTGCCATGTAGCCACGGTTGCGCATGATGTGGTAACGGTTCATGTCGGAGGTGGAGTTGAGCTGGCGTACGCCGGCGATATCCCAATTGCCGATTTCACGAGTGCGGCGCAGAATCACGTCGGGTACCACGATCGGGTTGGTGACTTTGCTGGCGCGATAGCCGTACATCGTATCGTCCCAGTAGATGAAGAAACGCGGATCCGGCAAACCGATCTGTTCAACGATGTTGCGGCGGAACAGGCCGCCTTCAAAGCACAGGGTGTCCATCACACGATAGCCGGGGCGTCCGAATGCGGCCGGAGCGATCGGATTGGGAATGCCAAGAGGCACGATGAAATCGTACTGCCAGTAGAACGGACCGCCATCATAGTCGTATCGACTGCCCTGGATCACATCATGGCTGCCGGTCCACTTGGCGAGTCGTTCGATGGCTTCAGGCATCACGGCCACGTCGTCATCCATCACCCAGAACCATTCGGCCCCCAGCTCATATGCCTTCTTCACACCCGCGGAGAAGCCGCCTGCGCCGCCGAGATTGTCTGATTGCGGCGCGTACACCACGCGACTTTCGTTGCCCGACTGGTCGGCGACGGTACTGCCCCACTGCGCGGTGACCGCTTCGCGGAAATCGCCGACCATGTCTTGGGTTTCGTCGCTGTGCTCGTTGTCCACGACAATGATGCGCCATGGTGCGACAGTGAGTTTTTCGATGGATTCGAACAGGGTGGCGAGCAGCTGCTGACGCCTGTACGTCACCACGACGATAGCCAGCTTTTCGATGGTGTTCTTCGCAACTTGCTTTTCAGTAATGCGTTCCATTCTTGCACTCGCCCTCAACCGAACATCACTGGCGTTCGCATCATGCGGTGCGATTTCATTCGGCGGACGGGCTCTTGCGTATTTCGCGCGGCTTTGCCATAATGTACGGCGTAATGCAGGGGAACCCGTGTTTGTCGGGTTGAGATGGGCCAAGCGAGGCCCGAACCCTTTGAACCTGATGGTTAACACCAGCGTAGGGAGGCATGTCTAGTGACTGCTGTGACATCAACAACCAATTTCGATTATGCGTTCGACGCCACCAAAGGCATCCAACGCAACAAGCTTCCGCCGTTCGCGCAGCGCATGCGCAAGGCCGCTGACTCTGGTTTGGGAGGAAGGCTACCAGCAGCCGTTCATCCGCGAGCTTGGCGAAGGTACACTGCAACGCGAGCGTTTCGCCTTCTATCTGCTGCAGGATTTTCGTTATGTAAACGATTACGCCAGAGTGCACGCCTTGGGATTGGCTAAGACCACCGACCCTGAAATCATGGCGTTCATGCTCAAGGTGCAAAACGGCGCCCTGCAGGTGGAGACCGAAGTGCACCGCTCCTACTTGGCCAGCTATGGCATCACCGAAGAGCAGATGAACAATGTACGCCAGTCGGCCTTCGCGCGCGCCTACACGTCGAACATCCTTTCCATCGCCTATGGCAAGGACATTCTCGACATTCTCGTGGCCGTGCTGCCGTGCGCCTGGGTGTATGCGGATTATGGCTACCGTCTTGCCGCCGAGTTCGCGGACACGCTCGACGACAATCCGTACAAGAGCTGGATCGACATGTATAAGACCGACGAGTTCTGGCAGGATTCCGTGTGGCTGCTCGATCATATCGAGAAACGGTGACCGACGCGAGTGAAAGAGCGCAAAGCGCGAGCTGATCGACATTTTCGTGACCGGCGTGGAGAACGAATACATGTTCTGGGGCCAGCGCGTACGACATGCAGTACACATGGAAGCCCGAATGGAATCAGGAGCGCTGATAGCACTCCTTCATGGGGTTTCTGACTTTCGATTGTTTATTTTCATTGCAGCAAGGCGGGTGTCTTCTGATTGGTTTTTCCAGAAAGCACCCGCCCTGTTATGTTTGGTCGCGTCAGTTTCCCGCTTTACTCGCGCACGAGGCGGATATGTTCCACGTCGTCGCGATGGGAGCGGCGGTAGAGCACAAAACGGTTGCCGATGACCTGCACGAGTTCCGCGTTCAGTTCTTCAGCCAATCCCTCGCCTGCCTCCTTGGCGGTCAGACCGGATCCGTCGAGCACGGAGCACTTGATGAGCTCACGCTTTTCGATGGTTTCGTCCGCCTGCTTGATGGCGTTTTTCGCTCAGATCGTTCTTGCCGACCTGGATGAGCGGATTGAGCTTGGGCTAAAGGCCTCGCAGCTGCTTGACCTGCTTTTTGGTTAATGCCATAACTAATTCCATTCTTATCTGTGATGCTTGCTCAAGAGTAGCGTGAGGACGGTAAAATCCGCCGACTGCCTTCAGTTTAGTCCAGAGATCAGAACCAACGCAGCCACATATGCCACAACCACACCGCCCGCGGCAATGTCTCGTTTGGTGATGCTCATCACGCGCCAATGTGTGCGTGCGATACCCTCTTCATAGCATCGCGCGTCGAGTGCAAGACTGAGATTGTCGGCATGGCGTATCGCTCCTGCGAATACCGGAATGATAATGGCGGTCATCGCTTTGATCCGCTGCACGAATGTTCCCGTTTCAATGCTGCCGCCTCGGACTGATTGCGCATCCACAATGGCTTTCGCTTCGCTTCCTAACGTGGGCAGGAACCGCAATGCGAGGCTCATCACCAACGCGATCTCCTGCGCATGCATGCCTAATTTTGCGAAAGGTTTGAGCAACGCTTCGAATGCGTCGGTGATGGCCGTGGGCGTGGTGGTGGCAAGGAATACCGCTCCGACGATAATGACCACGACGAATCTGCAGGCGTACAGTATGGCGATACGCACACCGTCGTCGGTGATTGGAATCGGCCCGATGTTCGTAAGAACGTTGCCGGATCGGACGAAGAATATATTGAGCAGTCCGCAGAACACGAACAATGCGAGGAACACGTGAACCGATTTGAACAGTTGTTTCACGCCGATGCCTGATATCGCAACGATCATGCCGGTCAGCAGTGCGGCCACCAGTAACTGCCAGAAGGATCTGATGGCGAACGCGGAGAACATGATCGCCAACGCACTCACCATCTTCACGCGTGGGTCAAACCGTTCCATAAGGCTACGGTTTCCATGGGCGCACCGCTCTGCCATGTCGGCTTCATGCGTGCGCGGATTCTTCGAACCTGCCGATTCGACAGCAGAAACCAGGCTTTTGGCATCACGAACTTTCCGCCAACGTTCCGGTCAGCGTCAAGCGCGATCGTCCGGTCGGCGAGCACGTCGATTTCCGTTTGTGAATGGGAAATGATGAGTACGGTGACGCCTTGTGCGTGGAGGGTTTGGATGAGATCGTGCACGCGGGTTGTAGCCGCCTCGTCAAGTCCTGCGGTCGGCTCGTCCATAATAAGGATCTGCGGTTGGCATGCGATGACGCCCGCTATGGCGGCAAGTCGTTGTTGTCCGCCGGAAAGGTCGAATGGCGAACGATCGGCAAGATGTTCGATATGCAGCAGCGTCATGGCTTGATTGACGCGTTCGGATACCTGCGTTTCGTCAAGATGTTGGTTGCGTGGTCCGTAGGCGATATCCTCGGCTACGGTTTCGGCGAAAAAAAGCTGACGTTCAGGATGTTGCATGACGTAGCCGATGGTGGCGTGCAGTTTTCACGGTCCGCACGTTTGAGCGACTGCATATTGCCGTTGGTGCGTTGACGTGCGACGGGAATGGTATTGATGGTGATGTTGCCGGATTGCGGCTGGTCAAGCGAGCAGAGAAGACGCGCGAGGGTGGTTTTGCCTGCACCGTTATGCCCTGTGATGGCCACGGTTTCGCCCGCATTGATGGTTATGGAAAGCTTATCGAGCACAGGCTTGTTACTGTTTGGATATTGGTATGTCAGATTACGGATTTCAATGATTGGCACAGCCGATGCTGGCTTTGATGCGCCATTTGCGATATTGGATTTGGCAATTGGGTTGCCTTCTCGTGCCGTGTCTGATTCGTCCATTTCCGGAATACTTGCAGTATCACTGTGAGCGCTTTGCACGATACGCCCGCTATCCAGGCGAATGATGCGGTCGGCATTGGCGAATTCGTCACGATGGTGGGTGACGAGAATGATGGTTGTGCCGCGCTGCTGCAATTCGGCAAGAATATGCATGATGTCGGCACGGCCTTGAGGATCGAGCATGGCGGTAGGCTCGTCGAGCACGAGGATTTCGGGATTCATGGCAAGCATGCCGGCGATGGCGACGCGCTGCTGTTGGCCTCCGCTCATTCGCGTGGGATCGGCTTCTCGTTGTTCGCTCATATCGACTGCATCAAGTGACATGGCGATACGCATATCGATATCATCATGCGCAATGGCAAGGTTTTCCGGACCGAAGGCAACATCATCCTCGGTAATGGTGGTGACGATCTGATCTTCCGGATGTTGGAAAACCGCCCCGATACCATGCCGGGCGCTACGGTAAGCGTCAGCGTGCGCACCGCTTTCATCGAATACGTTGTTTCCCAACAACGTGACGTGTCCGGCATCGGGTGCGGCAAGCCCTGCAATGATGCGTGAAAGTGTGGATTTGCCCGACCCGTTTGGTCCTGCATCAGGCACACGCGTTCCCCTTGGCGGATGGTCAGGTTCACGCCGTCAAGCGCCCAGGTCGCGCCGGAGTCGTAGGTGAAACGAATATCGTGCAGTTCGACCGCGATGGTGTTCGTGGCGCTGTCAGGATTCATGGAAAAAGTCTTTCATATAACGGAAGGAACCTTCCATAGGTCGGAAGGTTCCTTTCTATTCATCAATATGGTGAACGAGGCTCAGCGGTTCAACAGGTTGGAGATCGGCTTGTAGATCAGGAAGGTGACCACACCATGGATGGTGAATTTCAACGCGTTGAACGGCAGAAGCGCCGGCACGATCAATGCCACGACCTGTGCGGTGGTCATATGCGCGTAGAACGGTGTGACGATCATATTACCCACAATCGCCACCGCCAAGGCCGCGATCGCACCGACGATGATGCCGATGACCGCGCCTTTGCGGGTCTTGTTCCTGCGGTAGATCAGTGCTGCCGGCACGGATAGCGCCAAAAGCCACGAGCACGGCCATAAGCGTGCCCCTATGGGTTGGTGAACAGGTGCGGCAGGAAGCCGAGCACGCTGACGATTACCGCCGCCGCTGGCCCATAGGCGAAACCTGCCACCAGGCTGACAATGCCGGATGGATCATATTTGAGCCATTCCACACCCGGCACAATGGGAAATTCCACAAAGCTGACGGCCATCGACAGCGCCACGAACAGCGCATACATGGCGATGCGTTTGGTGGACCAGCGTCCAGAGTCGGCCACGCCTGTGGAATGCGCGTTGTCGGGGCGCGTCATGCTTTCGCTGGCGATTTCGGTGTCGTTGTTTTGGATATTATTTGGTGAGGATACACTCATGGTGAGCCCCGTTTCTTCCATCCGGACTTTGACCGTTGGCCCCGGATTCTCACCGGATCAGCCGCTTTCGCGGGTCGCGGGCTTCGGCATGGGACCGTTATGAACGTCAGTCGTACCGTTACCGCCAGTAAGGATTTTCACCTTCCCTGAAACTTGCACGACAATATATACGCCCACCATGCGATATTCGCAACCTATGTTCCGTTTTTATTTTGCGATTTGGAACGCAAGATTCCTCCGACCGCACGTCACGACAACAGGCCGAGCAGGTCGTCTTTGCTGAGTGTGCCGACGCCTCCGGATGCGGTACCGTCGGTGAACTGTTGGGCGAGTTCGCTTTTCTTCTCCTGAAGTTTGAGAATACGTTCCTCGATGGTGTCTTTGGCTACGATTTGGTACACGTTCACATCCTGCGTCTGTCCGATACGATGCGCACGGTCGGTTGCCTTTGGTTCTGCGCGGCGGCGTTCCACCATGGGTCGGCGTGCGCCACCACGGATGCGCCCACGAGGTTCAGGCCCGTGTTGCCGGCTTTGAGCGAGATGAGGAATACGGGCACGTCATTGCCGTTGAATTCGTCGACCAGTTCCACACGGCGTTTCTTCGGCGTCTCGCCGGTGATGGTGTAGTATTCCACGCCTTGTTCGGCGAGTCTGGCGCCGATGAGTTCGAGGAACGAGGTGAATTGCGAGAACACGAGGACCTTTTTGCCTTCGTCCATGCATGTGGCCACGAGTTCGGCGATGGCGTCGAGTTTGGCGGAGGCGTTCTTCGCGTCGGCGTATACGAGTCTTGGATCGCAGCAGATTTCGCGCAGCAAGGTGAATTCGGCGAGGATGCGGATCTTCTTGGTGTTGAAGTCGGCGTCCGACGCCTTGGTGAGCGTGGCGCGTAGCCGCTGTTCGTGTGCGGCGTACAGTTTGCGCTGCTCTCCTTCCAGTTTGACGGTGAGCACGTTCTCGAATTTGTCGGGCAGATCGGTGAGCACGTCCTTTTTCAACCGGCGTTTGATGAACAGGCCGACCAACGTCCGCAACTTGTCAGCCATGACGGACTGTTCCGGACCGGGAGCCATGATCGGCTGCTCGTATTTTTCGCGGAATTTCGTATAGGTGCCGAGCAGTCCGGGCATGAGGAAGTCGAAAATGCTCCACAGTTCGCTCAACCGGTTTTCGATTGGCGTGCCGGTCAGAGCGAAGCGATGGTCGGCCGTGACCTGTTTGACCGATTTGGCCACCTTTGTGGCATGGTTTTTGATGTATTGCGCCTCGTCGAGCGCCATCAGCGCGAAATGGCAGGCTGCGTAATCGTCCACGTCGCGACGCAGCAGATCGTAGGAGGTGATCACCACGTCGGTGCCGTCGTACGTCGTGGTGCCATTCGTCGTAGCACCGTCGTTCTCCTGCGATTGCGCGGCCACCGTCGCGATGGCCTTTGCGTCGCTGCGCTTTCGTACCGGCGACGACTTCCACCGTCAGATCGCCCGCGAATTTCGCATTCCGCGGCCCAGTTGTAGACGAGCGATGCCGGGCAGACGATGAGTGACGGACCGTTTCCTTTGCGCGCTTCGATGAGCGAGAGCAGCTGCACGGATTTGCCGAGGCCCATCTCGTCGGCGAGGATGCCGCCGAAGCCCTTGTCCCACAGGGTGGACAGCCATTGGAAGCCCTCCACCTGTATGGGCGGAGCACGGTTTTGAGCCGTTCGGGCACTTCGTAGCGTTTCGATCGACGATTTTCACATCGTTGACATAGTCCACGAACGAGGCGCTTTTGCCTTCGTCGTCCACTTGGGAGTCCAGCAGGAACGCTTGGTATCCGGGGATTTTGATGATGCCGGAGTCGAGCTGTTTTTCACTCAGGTCGAGGTCCGTGGACACTTGGTCGAGCTCATGCAGGTCGGCTTCCTTCAAATCCACGAACGTGCCGTTTTTGAGCCGATGGTAGCGGCGTTTTCTGCGGTAGGAGTCAAGCAGCGCGCCGACTTCGTTCATCGGCACCTCGTCGGCGATCGGTGAGATTTCAACGAGGTTCGAGTCGATGGACAAGCCGACCTTCACCGATGGCGGGTTGGGCTGCATCATGCCATCGAATGCCGCCGTGGAGAAGACCTGGCCCACCGATTTGAGGATCTGCACGCCGTCGGTGAGCATGAGCAGGATAGCCTGCTCGTCCTCTTCTTTGACGCGTGCCACGTCGATGGAGCTCCATGGGGCACAGCTGGCGTACCACCTGCACGGCGAACGATTCTCGTGACAGGTCGCGTTTGACCTGCGAGGCTCTTGAACGTGAATCGGGGTTGATCACGCCGCGCAGTTCTTTGGCGGTGGGCACCAGTTGGAAGGTGAAGTCGCCGTATTTCGCCACCGCTTCGCAGGTGATGCCGTACAAATCGCGGTCCAGATAGAATTCGATCCGGCATTCGGTTCCCACCGCTTCGGTCACTTCCTGCGGAATGTCGAATCCGATGCCCGCTTCGGTGAGTTTCGGCACGATGGTTCGGGCGAACATGGGCCAGTCGTTTTCGGCGATGAACACGCCGTCCGGATCGTCGGAACATAGGTCAGGCAGCACCTGTAATGCCGGGCGCAGTTTATCGGTGCAGCGGAAGAGCCCGTCGATGCCTATCCCTGTCCGTCTCCGTGGAATCGTCGGGACGTTCGCGGCTGAAAATGTAGAAGCCGTTGCGTCCGTTGATGACATCGGAGATGCTTTGGTTCGATGTGATGCGCACGCCCGACGCGGTGCCCTCATGCACGTAGGACGCCTTGAACGTGAAGGTGGGGTCGCCTTCGACAATGTCAAGGCCGAACGGTTCGCCTCCTTCGTTGGCCATGTGGATGCGGCTTGGCCCGGATTTTCTTGGTGCGTTGGAAATCTTCGATAAGCAATCGTCTCAGCCCGTCACCGTCCGACGTGCGCAGGAAACCGCGGGCCTTCGACTCGTGTTCCTTGTATTCGTCCTGTGTCACGGCGTGGAACAGGTCGAGCAGGTCGCATGCCTCCCAATCGGTGAGGACGAGTTCACGGTCGATGCGTACCGCTTCGCCGTAATAGTATCCGCTTTGCAGTTGGGCCGCCGTTCTGGATGCGATCACCTGCTGTAGGAAGCGGTATAGCTTCAGCGAGAAGGGGTCGAGCATGTCCGGAGTGTGGGTGAACGCGAGTTTTTTGCCATATGACTCGTATGTTCCCGTCCGCATGTCGGCCACGAATCTTGAGATGTTTTTGAGCGCATAGTCGGCGTCGCCGCATCCGATGCACAGGGACAGGCGCAGGGCGTCATGGCCGTTGATCAGCGTGGGCTCGAGGTACACGCTTCCCGGTTTGACGTCGACCGGCGCGCTTGATTTGCGTTTCGGTTTGGCGGCTCCCTGTCCGGAGGCGCCACGTTGTTCCTCGATCAATCGGCTTTTCGCGTTGATGATTCGTTTCAGCACGTCGAGTTGGGCGTTCTCGCCGGCGTTGTTGCTTTTTCGCATCGAGGGAGCGCATGTAGTCGGCGAGGGCGGGGTGTTGCGGCTGCGGCGTGGAATCCCCGGAATCGTTCCGGCTGTTGCAGGAACAGCAGCAGCATGGCGGCGACGTGCTTGCACATGCCGGTATACCGGCGGCTGGTGGAGGAAGCCGAGTCGTCATCATCGTTGACGTGGCCGTACGTGCTGCCGGAGCCGAAATCGTCGTAGTCGTCGACGTAATCGTAGTCGTCGTCATCGTCGAAGCTGCGGTATTTCGGACTGTTGTGGTAGTCGAAGGTCCGGTAGGAACCGTAGCCGCGCTGCGAACCGCTGAATGCCGGGCAGGAGCAGTAGCGTGCCAGAAACAGCTCGTCGGCGAAATCAAGCGTGGCTTGCACTTCGTAACGGCTGGAGGGTGAGGTGGTGCCCCGTATGGTGGCATACAGGGTGATGCGGTTGGATGCGGTGTCGTTCAGGCAATGCAGGTCCTCCATTTTGGAACGCCATTGGTTGGCGATGCCGCGGGCGCGCTGCAGTACCGGCTGGCTGCATTCGCTGCGCAGCTCGTCGGAAAGCCATGCCAGAGTGTCCGCCACCTGAACCCCCATCGTTCGTACGTTTGTTCTCATGCAACCATACCAGCGCGATGGAACAGCAAAAAGCCACGGCCCGATCCGGACCGCGGCATGTTATCGCCCGTGTTGCGTCAGCGGCAGCGTTTGGTCAGCGGCTGCCATGGGTCGAGTTCCACCGGCTCGGTTTCGAGCAGCGCTCGGTGGCGTCGTCGAGGTATTCCTTGCGGATGATGATTTCGGTCACATAGCGGTCGAACCACTTGTCGGAGGCCACGTAGTAGCCGTCTTCGCCGTTGTCTTTGCCCCAGCTGTTCTCCACTTTCCAGCGGTTCGGCTTGCCTTGCTCGTCAAGGTTCACGCCGGTGAGGGTCATGGCATGGTTGCTTGGACTGTCGCCGTATTCGAGGCCGTGCGCCTTGTCGAAGTCGAAATCGGTGCCGAACAGCTGGTCCACGCGCACGCTGTCGCAGTCGAAATAGCCGGCCGCACGCAGCGAGAACTGGGTGCAGTCGCAGGCGAACCAGATCGGGTGTCCGGCGCTAATCTGGTCGACCGCGGCCTTTTTGAACACGTCGAGCGGCACGTTGACGAATTCCATATCCCCCGCTTCGGCCACATTGGCGGTGTAGCGGATGCGGTAGCGTTTGTTGAACGGGCGGGATTTCATCGGCACGTTGCACAGCGTCACCAGATCATCGACGTCCACTGGCACGTATTTCCTGTAGAATTCCATCGGCGTGATGCCGGTCTCACGGATCTGCCTGCGCTCGTCCTTGCCGGTTTTCGGCTTGTCGGCCTCGTCTTCGCCGCTTTTCTTATCGTCCTTCTTGTCATCGTCGCTCACGCGGGCCAGGAAGTCGAACTTCTCCGGCGGCTCGCCCAACGAGATGGCGCACATGCGGTACACGGTGGACATGTCGTCGTCCTTGACCGCGCGCAGTTCATCGACCGTGGCGCCGGCTGCGTAACGTTCGCGCAGGTCGGCGGCGAACTGGCGCAGCCTGCTGTTGAGGTATTGTTTGAACGCGTCGGAGTCCTTGGAATTGGCGGATTCCGGGTAGGCGCTCTTCGGCACGAGACCATACTTGTCTACAAGGGCGGCGAACATCTGCCACCAACCGCCGTCATCGGCCGGCCCGTAGTTGATCTCCTGGAACAGGCGGCTGTCGGTCGGCTCGTCGAGCGTGGCGAACACGTTTTCGAGATACGTGTTGGATTTTTCCATCGCATCCCAGAAGAACAGGTAGGTTTCGGAGAATTCGAAATCGTCGAGTCCCCACTGGTGCATGAGCTCGTAACGCAGGGTGTTGAGGGATGCGAACATCCAGCAGCGGCCGGATCGGCGCTGGTTGGTGATGGACCCCTGTTTCAGTTCGATGGAGAAGTCGCGTGGCAGCGCGCGCTGGCCTTTTGTAGTCGGTGGCGGCTTCGAGCACGCCCGAGGACACCGCGGCGTTGGCGGCCACAAGGTTGGCCCGGTCGGCGTTGAAGTCTTTGGCGTATTGTGCGAGACGTTCCGGTTTGATTGCTGTGATGCTGTTGGTCATACGGCCGATTCTTGCCATACGTCTTGACGGATGCGAAATACTGGTTTCGGCATGCCGAAAGATCTGCCGTAAATAAGCGATTCGAATTCGTTCCGGGGATATTCTTGTACTACTTGAGGGTTTTTAGGGTGAGGAGCGTATCATGCGTCGTCATGGTTCGATGATGGTTGTTTTGTCCGGATTGCTGGCTGCGAGTCTGGCCATCGGATTGCCGGTCGGTTCGGCGTATGCGGACGAGCCGACGGATGGCACCGGGGCCGGCACGTCCGCCACGGAGGTGTTGGATTCGTTGGAGGTCAAGGGCCGCGCGCCGAAAACCGGGTACAAGCGCACTCAATTCGGCAAGGCATGGGCCGACGTGGACCACAACGGCTGCGACACCCGCAATGATATCCTCAACCGCGATCTGACCGGCGTGAGGCACAAGTGGCGTACGCACAATTGCGTGGTGAAGTCCGGAAAACTGCATGATCCATACACTGGCAAGGACATCAAGTTCAAGAAGGGCAAGAAGACTTCCACCGCGGTGCAGATCGACCATGTGGTGGCGTTGAGCGATGCGTGGCAGAAGGGCGCGCAGAAGCTCAGCGAGGAGCGCCGCACCGCATTGGCGAATGATCCGTATAATCTGCTGGCGGTACAGGGAAAGGCCAACCAGAAGAAGTCGGATGGCGATGCGGCCACCTGGTTGCCGTCCAACAAAAGTTTCCGTTGCGAATATGTGGCACGTCAGATTGGTGTGAAGCACAAATATTCGCTGTGGATCACGCAGGCCGAGAAAGAGGCCATATCCAAAGTATTGTCCTCCTGCCCGACGCAGACCGTGCCTGATTACACGGGAGTCAAGGATTCTACAGTCGAGAAGACCACCGAATCCGAGCAGACAGAACAGACGCAGACCGAACAGCAGACCGAACAATCAGCTGAGCAGGCCCAGCAGAATCAGCAAACGACACAGGCGCCTGCACCCGAACCCGCTCCGGCTCCAGCTCCCGCGCCCCAGCCAGCGCCACAGCAGGATGTCTACTACCAGAACTGTACCGCGGCACGAGCCGCTGGTGCCGCGCCTATCTACCAGGGGTCAGCCGGGCTACCGTTCACAACTGGACCGCGACCATGACGGAGTCGCCTGCGAATAAATCCAATACAGTGTCTCCACCTTCCGGTTGCGAGATGTATGGTGCTGAGGCATAGGAAAAGCGCCGGATTATTCATCTGGCGCTTTTTATGCCTCAGCATTTTCCGTATTTCCGCGGTGCAGGCATGAGAACCGATAACCTGCGCAGCTGCGCGATATCATCGCGCAGCTGGTTGACGGTGTCCGTCAGTTCCCGCACATTAGTGGCGCAACTGTTCCGTTTCCGATTCGCCTCATCCGCACGCTTGTCGGTCTCGTCACGAACACGGTCGACGATCCATGAAGCCAGCGTCGCGGTGACGATGCCAATCAGGGCAACGCCGGTTATCATCAGTCCGATGGCAATGCATCTTCCCTGCCATGTCACCGGAGACAAATCACCATAGCCGACAGTAGTGACGGTCACGAACGACCACCATATCGCTTCACCGAAATCGGTGATGGAAGCGTGGAACCCCACGTTCCACATCCATCGGCAAGGGCGCCGATATACATCAGCAGTGTCACGCTGCAGCATGTGTACAGTGTGATGCGCCCACGCACCGCCATGCCACCGGTACGATTGAGCACGTTGAGCACTGCCACCAGACGCAGCAGTCTCAACGGCCTGAAGACGGGCAATGCGATGGACACCAGCATCAGCAGATTGTCTTTGAACCAGGTTTTCTTGTCTTCCGCCAGCAGGATCGAAACGACGTAGTCGACGATGAACGCCATCCAGATGATGTTGATCACCATTTCACACAACAGGATATGCGTCCTCGCCAGCACTTCCACGAATACGCGAACAGGAACACCAATGCCAATGCCGTCATGAACCATTCCGTCGCACGACGCCATTTGTTCAATGTCATACCCTTTCCTTTCTTCCCGACTGCCATCATACGGGTCTCCCCGCACGCGCGACCGTCAGCTTTTGATGGGCATGCGATTGTCGAGCGACTGACCGTTGGCGTAGCAGCGGACGTTGCCTAATGCAATGGAGATGATACTGCGTTCGGTGATCTCAAGATGGTTTGCCTCCCGCCACGTGTGGGGTGATGAGGCATTTCGGCTCGCACCACAGCGGCGAGTCGGCCGGCAGCGGTTCCGGTTCGGTCACATCGAGCGCGGCACCACGGATTCGTCCTTCCCGCGAGCGCGTCGGCAAGCGCTCGGCTTTCAATGGCGTTGCCGCGGCCCGCGTTGATGATGATGGAGTCAGGTTTGAGAGATGCGATGCGTTCCGCATTGAGCAGATGGTACGTTGCCGGGTAGATGGCACGCTCATGGCGATCACATCGGCGTATTGCAGCACGTTGTCAAAAAGTGACTCGATCCACGACGTGGTCGATGCCCTCGGCCTCGATGCTTGGATTGCGACGTACACCGATGGTTTCCATGCCGACGGCCTTGCAGAGTCTGGCGAAATGCGACCCGATGTCTCCGGTACCGATCATAAGCGCGGTTTTGCCGTCCGGAGTGACGGCCCGGCCTGCATCATGCCATATGGCATTAGCGTTTCCTGCCGCGTAGATGTGCAGGTTCTTCATGATGCCCACATGCTGGCGAACATATGTTCCGAAACACTTTGCCCATATGCGCCCGTGGCGTTGGTGAGCATAGATCCGGTTGGAGCACTCCTGCTGCTGGTATTTGTCGACTCCGGCACTCCAGGTTTGCAACCATTCGAGTTTGGGGCATTGCGCATTCCTCGGCGCGATGTTGCCCGATGACCGCGGTGGCTTTGGCTTTGAGTTCCTCCGGTACCGCGGCGGTCAGCTCATGCTTCCCCGTTGAGTCGAATCGCCGACGAATTCCTGTGGCATGTCTTTCGCGGCACGTATGAATTGCGCACGTTCGGATTCGGTCAACGGCAGGCAGTTGACAATCAATTTGCGGTCGTTCCATATTCCCATGCGTTTTACCCTATGACAATCGTCGGATATAGGGTTTCACGTTGGGCTCTGGGTCAGACGCCGAGTTCGTCGGTGTCAAAGATGATGGTGACCGGACCGTCGTTGGCGAGCCGCACGCGCGCATGCGGGACCGAATCGTCCTTTTTTACTTCGAGTCCTTGTGCGCGCAGGGCGTCGTTGAATCCGTGCCATGTCTGTTCGGCGTGCGGGCGCTCCGGCTTTCAACGAAGCTTGGGCGGTTGCCTTTGCGCACGTCCGCGTATAGCGTGAATTGGGAGATGGACAGCACACTGCCGTTCGTCGTGGATGGAACGGTTCATTTTGCCGTTCTCGTCTTCGAAGACGCGTAGGTTGGCGATTTTTACGGGCGAGCCAGTCATTTGTTTCGCTCCGTCCGTGTCTTCCACTCCGACAAGCAGCACATAGCCGATACCTATATGCTGTGGTTCGAATGTGGTGTCGACTTCTCCGCTTGTCTCGTCGACCACGTCGACGGATCCTTCGCTGACCTTCTGCAATACGATGCGCATATTCCGTCCCGTTCTTTTTCAGCCGGCGTAGTCGACGATGGCCTGCGTGACCTGTTTCAGGTAGTCGAGCGACGTCTGCCAATCGTCCGGCACTTCGATGGAATGGTTGGCACCAGCGTACGTGCGCACATGGTCGGTGAGCAGATGCGCTTTGGCGTCATCGTAGTATGGGTCGGCGTCACCTGCGCAGATTAGCGGCATCGGGCTGCCGACAGTTCCCGGCAGCGGCGCGGGAATGACCGACTTGTGCTTGTCGAATGGCGGCGGATTGAGTACCAGGGGTGAGCAGCACCACGCGCAATCCTAGCTTTGCGGAATGCGGATATGAGAGTGTGGAGAGCGATTTGGTGACGACCAGCAACTGCAGCTCCTCACCCGATTCGGTAGCATGTTCGAGCGCCGCCTTGCGCCATTCGTCGACCACGCGTTCCATGCAGGCGATCATTTCCGGAAACTCGACGCTTTCCGTCAGTTTCAGGTCGAGCCGGTCCACGAACCATCCGTTGGCCGCAAGCGCCTGCGCTGCCCAGTACAGCAGCGGTCGGTCTACGGTGTATCCAATGCCCGGCATGATGAGCACGTGCTTGCCGGTTTCGGTGTTCTTCACACGGTTCTTACCCCATGGTGTGACTGCTGGTGTGACGTTTTTCGTTGTTGGTTGCGTACCGTTCTTGCCCATGCTGTGTTTGATTCGCCTTTTCGTGTGTTCCGTCCGTCTTGGCCGGTCGTTGTGGCCGGCGTCGTTTCCCTATTGCATGCTAGGCGGCGCCGGCTACAATCGTTTCCGTCAGTTCACCATGCATTGGTTGCCGAACTACGGACCGACCTATTACGCCGCTTTCGTGCACGATCCGGAAGGTAACAACATCGAGCCATGCTCGCCTGAGTGTCCGACAGCTCAACAGCGACAAAACCAGATCCCGCCATACGTAATGTTCTCATGGCGGGACCTGTCATATTCCCAGAGAATCAAACATCTCAGCAGCCGTATGGAAACGCGGGCTGTTCTCCGCTGAATATTCATGGACTTCCCGCAAGGCAGAAAACGTATCAGTAGGAACGGCGCTCTGTTGAGGAAGGTCTAATGAAAGTCGGAACTCGTACGTGTCTGGATTGGAACACATGTGATTTCCTCCTTTAGCCCTGGTTACTTGAACAGGTCGAACAGGCTGAACGTGGTCTTCTTGTAGACCGTGTTGTACAGCTTGCGCTTGGGATGCAGCCATCCCATGCCCTTCTTGCCGCTAGCCGGGGATCAACGCTTTCTTGACCGCGCGGATGGCACGGCCTTTCGTGCGCGCGGACAGGCTCTTCTTCCAGCTGGGTTTCCTCATCCCGTATTTCATGACGGCTCTTTTCGGACGGCTATGTATCGCTCAACATTGCATACGCATCGGCTGGATAAACTCAAAGATGAACATAGATGAACATCAAGTACAGTCAAAGCAATTACTTACTGGCAGCTTCTTTGAGAGCGGCCTGCAGTTCAGGATCAACGGCGAATAAATACAATCCATGCACACCGCGTTTGAGTAGAACATTCAGTTCATTACGCAGATTGATTGCGTAGCTGATTGAACCGTTCCTCTTACTCACTGCACGTTTATTACAACTTGCCTTTTCGTTAAAAACGATTTTCCCTTCGCGATAGGTAACCGACGGTCCAATGATGACACCTACATAATTAAGATCAAACCCCTGAATAGAGAACGTTGATCCCACTTCATTAAGCGTATGCGGACTTTCCGCCCAGACAGCATCTAGGGAAAGACCCTTATCCCCTACCTTGATTTCGTAATTCCATGGATGACAGAAATAATCAGCTCTTCCATCAGGATTAAACGCATCGTATCCCTCTGCATTCCCGGAGCCGCTCCCATGCGCCATACTCCCCTGTGCATCGCAATGCATCTCAACATTCCAGAGACCATCGGGACTGGAATCGTTAATTTGCCGCCCTTATACTCCCAATCATACGTAGCAACCACACGAGAAAGCCCGCATCCGTCAACGCCTGAAGCCTTTAGATATGCCTTCTCCTTTATGGCTTTAAACAGTTCAACCGGCGAATCGAATACTCTGATTTCAAATGGCTCACGGACATATTCGCCTGTTTCTCTATCCTTCTCCCCAATATCTTGAGGAATACGACCCTATTCTCTTACCATCAGCGAAATCATCAATCCATCGAATCGTCGCATCATCCGCAGCAATGCGAAATTGCCTATGCAAGCATATGCGGCTTAGCAAATAGTGATCACCCCACATATTCAATGGCACAAATCGCCCAACTGCCCGCTATAGCCAGCAGCAGCTTTTTGCACGTCGCTTTCTGCTTGCTGCGGAAAGAGCAAGCTCTGATCTCTTCGCTCCAACGCTGTGAAGTTTGCAAAATCTGATTCGGGTCAAATACCGCAATAACCACTTTCGCACGACGCAATAAATCGTGCAGCATGTTTTGCCCGAGGATCCTTGGTCACCCTGCGTCAACAGCAGATGCGCTTCATCAACAAGCACTACATCGGCTTTGCCTCGGGGCTTGTCCGCAATAGCTCGATTACTTGCTGTTTTCTCACTAAATCGATTGATGAATCGACTCGGTTTAAGAGCCACCTCGCCAAAATGTTTCTGCAAACCTAATTTGCTTGCAATTTGTTATAGACGTGCATTTGCTGGTTATGGTTGACAAGAATATATGCTTTTCTGCGATCTTCCTTACTGATTTTTTTGGCGATGAATCGGTTTCAGAATATCTTCATCATCTTCGTCATTGATGCGCCCATTGATGTCCATTTCTGTTGCTATGCGATAAAATAGGTGACTTAGCAAAACCGTCTTTCCAGTACCCGCAACGCCTTGCACGAAAATCAGTCTCGATAAACCGGAATCGGCTGAATTACCAGAGCCGGCAAGAGCTTCAGAAAGCGCGTCCATAATCGATTCCTCCGCAGCTATCTGATCATCACTCAATTGGTGAAAAGGCGATGCTTTTAAAAAGTGCAGAATCGCGAATAATCTCCTCAGCCGGGAATAGTTCCGGATCCTGTCGGTTCAGTTCCAGCCAGATGTCCGAGAAAATCTGGCTGAATTCATCCTGCGTATAGTAGTCGCCTTGCGCGTTGGTGCGACGATTGTTCAAATTCTTGACTGCATCAGAGCCAAGAAGATAATGCATCAGCCGGTTTTCCACGTCCAAAGTCAGAGATTTGTTGAAATGCGGATTGCCAATGACATACTGCCACACAGAACGAGCGTCGCTCTGCAAATTTTCTTGAAATTCCTTCCAATCAACTCTCGTTTGGGATCTTCCCTCAGATGCTGCATTGTTCGACTACGAATATTATTCGTCTCTCCCACATACACCGTATATTCGGGACGTAAAGTATGCTGATTCCTCTTCTTTGAATGAACCACATACACCGTTGGATAATCGAAAATATAGTGCAAAGTCTCACGCTCAACAGCAGATAATGTCTCGTATCCTAATTGATCGACAAAGGCTTTCTCTATTTCTGCTTTGTCATCAATGCTCTGATACGGCAAATCTATAATGATTGGCTTTGGAAGCGCTCTTCGTCATATGCTCATTATGCACCTGAGAGAGGCCTTCAGAAAAGATTCGACATACACTTACGTATTATGATTTCCGATTCAAGCATCAACGCGATCCGTAAATTCGCAGCAGAGCGGGACTGGTCTCAATTCACACTCCGGCAATCTTGCCAAATCTATCAACATTGAAGCCGCAGAACTTCTGGAATGTTTTCAATGGAACGACGAGCCACAAGACAGCAATATCGAACATATTCATGAGGAAATAGCAGATGTACTCATATATTGCATCATGCTATCTGACAAATTTGGATTTGACCTTGACGAGATAATCCTCGATAAGCTTTGCGAAGAATGCTCAGAGATATCCGGCTGAATTTGCCTACGGCAATAGTAATAAAGCCAATTGACGCTGTATATACGTTCGTAGGTAACACCTGAATAATTGCACGCTGCCCAATCTGCATTCACTATGAGCCACGTTTTCTTCGCGAGCGCGACGGGGGTTCCAACAGATAGAACCTGCATCCAGGTTAGTAATCCGTCAGAATGCGTTCGCGCACTCTCACGCACTTTCACGCATTCTCGCGTACCAACATCTTGATTACATATTCTGTTCATGTACGGCATGCTCACTTACCAAGGATGTACAGTCCTGTTCTTCGATGCCGGATTCGCCACCCTGCGAAGATTACGTGAGCAGCTGCAGCAACCCGGCAACCATCTTCGCCTGAAAATCAGTAGCGCATTGAGACGTCTCGCGAGGCGCTTGGAGCGTTCTTCGCTGTCGAAGAACTTCGGCACACGCTTCACCACTTCAACCGCTCGTTCCGGGGGCGACAGAGGTTTCCGGCAGCGTTTCCTTAAGAGCCACGGCATACGCAGGTTCACCCATTCCCTCTTTCAGAGCTCATCGAAAAATCAGTTCTAAAATCTTTCAGATGCTGGGTTTTCCTCTGCAATAGCGTCATCAGAATTCGAATCGCGTCATAATCGCGTCACCAAGACCCGAATCGCGTCGTAATCCCGTCACAATCCGTCGTCGAAAGCTGTCTCTGATCCATTACGATAGATATTGATACACAAATCCGTATCGCCGCCAAAGGAATTTTGATTCCGGCAATCCGGCATCACATACCTTCTGCATCACA
>VOFB01000142.1_pt1 | contig 54000 bp, 83 predicted proteins | sample 5384141 | NCBI WGS metagenome assembly VOFB01 (sample SAMN12384721, study PRJNA508395) | human gut metagenome | isolation source: healthy gut A | host: Homo sapiens
TGTTAGAGACAGCCGCGGCAACATTTATGCACCGGAAATTTTCCAACCGTGGGCTGGTAAATGGTCCGTTGTATCCCTGTACGGTGTGGGAGCTGTTGCAATGTCTGTGGGCTTGCAGGAGCTGACCGGGCTATGGCTTTTTTATTTGCATCCCCTGTATGCAGCAGTTACAGAGTTCGTCGCTGGAAAGTTAATTGAGAGGTTTTATCATAAACGCTGGTGGGATTATAGTAAGAGTAAATGGAACTTAGACGGTTACATCTGTCTCCCGGTTTCCCTGATAAAAGGTGCATTGGGTTATGTTGTGGTGAAGTATGCCAACCGGTGGGTATTCCGATTGCTTGCAATACTGCCACAGCTTTTGGTACATATTGTTCTGCTGGTGCTGATCGGTGTGCTTGTGGTGGATGTACTCGCCTCCTATCTGCTTGTGACAGGAAAGAGCAGACACCCGGAGAAGTGGCTGGAAGCAAATAACAAAATCGATCGTTTCCGCATCAGGCTTGGCAATAAGATTGCAGGATCGATTGAAAACGAATGACAAAAGCCTACCCGAAGGCAAGCTTTGTGGAAAAGGTCACAAAGGATAAAACCGTTTTGCAAAGGGCTGTGATTTTTATAAAATCGTGATGTTATTTTTGTGGGAGCATTTTAGGGGAGATATCACGGAGACGATTTTCTGCCGCATCACAGCAGGAGTATGGATGAGCCCGCAGCAGTGTGGTGTGGGGACCATTCAGTATCGTGTGGGGACTTGCGATTGCAATGGTGACGGCAATGTTATATAAATATAAGGACAGAAGTGATGGATTTCTGTTCTGGACAGGCACTTTTTTAGGCGGTGCTTACGAGTATCTGTGCAGTGTGTTCACGGAGCTGGTATTTGGAAAAGTATTCTGGGATTACAGCTGGATGCCGTTTAACCTCGGCGGAAGGATTAACCTGTTGTACTGCTTTTTCTGGGGAATCGCAGCCGTTGTGTGGTTTAAGATTCTGTATCCGAAAATTTCAGGATGGATAGAAAAAATTCTGTCGTGATCGGTAAGACAGTGACATGGATGCTGATCGTATTTATGTGCTGCAATGTTGTGGTGTCCTGCATGGCGCTAATACGCTATGATGAGAGAGGCAGACAGGTGGAAGCGACGCAGAACTGGCAGGTGTACATGGATGAGCATTATGATGACGCAAAGATGACGCGCATTTACCCGAACGCCAAGACAAAATAAGAGGAAAAACAATGAAATTAATCAAAACAGAGGAAGCCGTCGGTCATGTTTTATGTCATGACATGACGCAGATCATAAAGGGTGTCACAAAAGATGCGAGATTCCGCAAGGGGCATATCGTGACAGAAGAGGATATCCCGGTTCTTATTATCCATGGGAAAAGAAAATCTATATGTCTGGGAGAAGAATGAAACATGCTTCATGAGGATGAGGCGGCAGAGATTTGCGTGAGATCTGTCAGGGAGAACATATGCATGCCTCCCAGCCGAAAGAGGGAAAATCGAGCTGACCTCGGATATTGATGGAATTTTAACGATCAATGTGGAAAAATTGCTGGCAGTCAATTCATTTGGTGAGATGATGATCGCAACAAGGCATTCCTACACTCCTGTGAAAAAGGGAGCAAAAGCTTGCTGCAACAAGAATCATTCCATTAATTATCGAAAAGAGAAGATGGAAGAAGTGCAAAACGGTTGCAGGAAGGAGCCGATTGTAAATGTACTTCCTTATAAATTAAAGACCGCAGCACTGATCACAACCGGGGGCGAAGTGGCAAAAGGCCTGATCAAAGATACTTTTTCCGATGTAGTGATCGGGAAATTAAAAACATATGGAATTGAGACGGTGGAGCATTTCTATCCGGGAGATGATGAAAGCCTTATTACAGAAAAAAGATTTTGGAATATAAGGAAAAAAAGGAGTTGATATGATCCTCTGTACCGGTGGGATGAGTGTAGATCGGATGACCGAGGACACCGGGAGCAATCAAGCGTTCAGGAGCCGGGATCGTGACATACGGTGCACCGGTACTTCCAGGTGCGATGTTTTTACTGGCATATTTTGAGGATGGCACACCGGTACTGGGACTCCCGGGCTGTGTAATGTATGCTAAGAGTACGATTTTTGATCTTATGCTGCCACGAATCGCAGCAGGAATCACGGTAAAGGCTGAGGATCTGTATGTATTGGGACATGGTGGACTTTGCCTTGGATGTGAGGAATGCCGTTTTCCGGATTGTTCTTTTGGAAAAGGCTTAAAAGCAATAGAGATTTTGAAACAGAAAGGTACGGAATGGGTTTTAATCATTTTGATGAGAATGGCAATGCCGTGATGGTGGATGTCTCCGGAAAAGAGATCACAGAACGCATCGCGGTTGCAAGTGGGAAGATCCATGTGAACCGGGAAGTGATGGAGGCGATTGTCAATCATACAGCCAAAAAGGAGATGTCCTGACAGGCAAGAGTAGCAGGAATTATGGGAACAAAACAGACGTCAAATCTGATCCCGATGTGTCATCCACTCTGCTTGAATAAATGTACCGTTGATTTTGAAGTGGATGAGGAGAATGGAAGCATTCAGACATGGTGTACGGTGAAGGTTTCCGGGAAGACCGGAGTGGAGATGGAGGCGCTGATGGGCGTGAATGTGGCGCTTCTGACGATTTATGACATGTGCAAGGCAATGGACCGCGCAATGGAAATTTTTGACGTTCATTTAGAAAAAAAAGACGGTGGAAAATCCGGACTTTTTGAGCGAAGTAAGGAAAGAGAACAATGTTAGATCAATACAGCCGCAATATCGACTATATCCGCATTTCGGTCACAGACCGCTGTAATCTGCGCTGTATTTATTGTATGCCGCAGACGCGTAAGACGTATCTGAGACAGGAAGAACTTCTGACTTATGACGAGATCGTGAAATTAGCGGGAATTTACCGCAGTCTCGGGATCAAAATGTTAAGCTGACCGGGGTGAGCCTCTGGTGAGGGAACATATTGAAGAACTTATTTTCCGGCTGAAAAAGGAATGCGGCATGGGAAAAGTGACACTGACGACGAATGGGATCCTTTTGGAACAACAGCTGGATGGTCTTGTAAAAGCGGGACTCGATGGTGTGAATATCAGTCTGGATACATTAAACCCGGAACATTACAATTCACTCACAGGTGGATGCCATGTGGACAGGAATCCCTTTGATGGTCATCTGGAAGTTGTGCTGCGGGGAATACGAAAGGCGCAAAAACAGGCAGGGATCTCTGTAAAAGTGAATTGTGTGCTGATGCACCAGACCAGAGAGGAGCTGCTTGCGCTGGCAGAACTTGCAAAAGACGGTGTAAATGTCCGTTTTATCGAACTGATGCCGATCGGTCAGGGAAAAGACAAACATACATTAAAAGAGGAAGAGGTAAGGCACATACTCTGTGAAACTTATGGGACGATCAGACCGTGCGTGGAAAAACTTGGAAGCGGACCGGCACATTATTGGGAAATTGATGGATTTGAAGGAAAAATTGGATTTATCAGTGCAATTTCACATAAATTCTGCAGTGGATGCAACCGTGTCCGTATGACGGCGGACGGTTTTTAAAACCATGTCTGCAATATGAGACAGGAATGGAGCTGCGGACACTGTTAAGAGACGGCGTTTCGGATGCGGAGTTAAAAGCGCAGATTGAATGATTATTACACAAAAACCGAAGTGCCATCATTTTGGGGAAATCAATGAGCCGGAGCGGACAGAACACAGAGGAAATGTCTGAAATTGGAGGCTAGTACAGAGACACAATCTTTGCAGGTTGTGGGAAAGGCTGGGTTTTAAATGGGAAAAGTAAGGGCTGTGTGCATCAGTGAAAAGCGCGGCACACAGAAGAAAAATATAGAATCCGCAGTATTTGTGGAAAACTGGGGCATTGAGGAGATGCCCATGCAGGAAACTGGCACAGGCAGATTTCCTTATTATCAGAGGAAACGATCGCCGCATTTAAGGCGCGTGGTGCAGAGGTTACAGATGGGGCTTTCGGAGAAAATCTCGTCGTGAGCGGCTATGATTTTACAAAGTTCCCGATTGGAACAAGGTTTACGTGCAAAGATGTGGTGCTGGAATTAACGCAGATCGGAAAAGAATGTCATCACGGCTGTGAGATTTTTTCAGAAGATGGGAGAGTGCATCATGCCGACGAACGGCGTGTTTGCGAAAGTGCTTCACGGCGGAAAAATCAGTGTCGGGGATGAGTTTCATGTGCAGTACCGGGCGGCAGTCATCACGTTAAGCGATACCGCTTCTAAGGGGAGCAGGGAGGATGCGAGCGGAGCTGCGGTCGAAGAAATTGTGGGAAAAGAGGGCTATGAGGTGGTTTTCAAAAAAATCATCCCGGATGATGGAGACACGCTGACCGCACTGTTGTGTGAACTTTCGGATGAAGATAAAGCGGATCTGATCTTAACGACAGGCGGAACAGGTTTTTCCAAAAGAGACAATACGCCGGAGGCAACCATGCGTGCAGTTGAACGCGAAACACCGGGAATCTCAGAAGCCATGCGCTATTATTCCCTGCAGATCACGCCGAGGGCGATGCTCTCCAGAGGCGTGTCGGGAATCCGGAAAGAGGCATTGATCGTCAACCTACCGGGAAGCCCGAAGGCGGTAAGAGAGTGTCTGGAATATGCGATCGGTGCACTGACGCATGGAATTGATATTTTAAAGGGAAATACCGGAAATTGTGCGGGAAAATAAAAGAATCATAAATTTGCAGACAATTTGCAGTTTTATATAAAAACAATCAGAAGAAAGATGTGGAAAAATGATGAAAAAGTTGACAGCAGTTCTATTACTGACAGCTATGACAGCAGGACTTGCAGCCCTGTGGCAGCAATAAAGGAGCAGATACAAACACAGATGCTCCGGCACAGAATGAAAGCACAGAGAAAACTGTGACAACAAAGACATCCGATGCAGCACAGAATGCAGACATTCAGGGAACGATCACACTGGCGGCAGCCGCAAGTCTGGAAAAATCTTTTACAGAGCATCTGATCCCAATGTTTGAGGAACAGTACCCGGAAGTATCCATTGAAGGGACTTATGACAGTTCCGGAAAATTACAGTCACAGATCGAGGCTGGCGCAGATGTGGACATCTTCTTTTCCGCAGCGTTAAAACAGATGGAGGCATTGCAGGAGGAGGGCTATATCGCAGAGGATGCGTCTGTGGATCTTCTGGAAAATAAAATCGTTCTGATCGTGCCGGCAGGAAATGAGAGCAGCTACACTTCTTTTGAGGACATCGTGCATGCAGATATGATCGCAATCGGTGATCCGGAGAGTGTTCCGGCAGGACAGTACGGCAAAGAGGCATTGGAGAATCTGGATCTCTGGAGCAGTGTGGAAGGTAAATTAAGTCTTGGAACTAACGTGACAGAAGTATTAAACTGGGTGGCTGATGGAAGCGCAGACGCCGGGATCGTTTACGCAACAGACGCAGCTTCCATGACTGACAAGGTTTCAGTTGTGGCAGAAGCACCGGAGGGAAGTGTTTCCAAAGTCATTTATCCGGTGGCAGAGTTAAAAGAGACAAAGAACAAAGACGCAGCAGATGCATTCATGGAGTTTTTACAGTCCGGTGAAGCGCTAGACGTATTCAAGGCGGCAGGATTTTCTGTCAACGCACAGGAATAAGACAGGATAGTAATTCAGGAGGCAAAAAATGGATCTTTCACCGGTATGGATCTCGTTAAAAACATCGGTCGTATCGATCATCATCACATTTTTTCTGGGGCTTTGGGCAGCACGGGGCGTTGTGTCCGTCCGTTCCACAAAAGCAAAAGCATGGCTGGATGGATTGCTGACACTGCCGCTCGTACTGCCTCCGACCGTAGCGGGCTTTTTTTTGCTTTATCTGTTTGGAGCAAAAGACCGGCCGGTATCTTTTTAGAAAAAGTATTTCATTATAAAATCGTGTTCAGCTGGCAGGCAACCGTTCTGGCGGCTGTCGTGATCTCGTTTCCACTGATGTACCGCTCGGCGAGAGGCGCGATCGAGCAGGTCGATGCAAATCTGATCTATGCGGGCAGGACGCTTGGCATGAGTGAACGCACCATTTTCTGGAAAATTATTTTGCCACAGGCAAGACCGGGAATCCTCTCCGGCGGCGTGCTCGCATTCACAAGAGGGCTCGGCGAATTCGGAGCGACTGCGATGATCGCCGGAAATATTGCAGGAAAAACAAGGACACTGCCACTCGCCATTTATTCTGAGGTGGCGGCCGGGGATATGGATACCGCAGGAAAATACGTGTTGATTATTGTTGCTTTTTCCCTGCTCATCGTGGCAGGAATGAATCTGCGTGGAGAGAAAAAAAGATGAGTTTACAGGTGGAGATCGAAAAAAAACTAAATGACAAAGTGCTGTCTGTTTCTTTTGATACCGAAGGAAAACAGGGAATCACAGGAATCCTCGGTGCGTCCGGCTGTGGCAAGAGCATGACGTTAAAATGCATTGCCGGCATTGAGACACCGGATCGTGGGAAAATTGTTTTGAACGGCAGGGTATTGTTTGATTCCGGCAAAAAGATCAATCTGCGCGTGCAGGACAGACATGTCGGCTATTTATTCCAGAATTATGCACTGTTTCCGAACATGACGGTGGAGAAGAACATTGCGGCTGGTTTTCAGTATCGTCCCGGTCAGAAAATGTCTGCGGAGGAGATAAAAAAACAGACGGCAGATTATATGGAACTGCTGCATGTGACAGAGTTAAAATCCTCTTATCCGGGGAAAATTATCCGGCGGGCAGCAGCAGCGTGTGGCGCTGGCGAGAATCTCTTGCGTCAGACCCGGAGGTTTTGATGCTGGATGAGCCTTTCTCTGCTCTGGACGCATTTTTGAAAGAAAACTGCAGTTGGAACTGCTGGAACTTTTTTGTCCGGTTATGACAAAGACATTCTGATGGTGACGCACAGCCGCGATGAGATCTACCGTTTCTGTGAGCATATGCTGATCGTGGAGGATGGCAGACAGGCGGGATTTGGTATCACAAAAGAGATTTTTAAAAATCCCGGCACACCGGCGGCAGCGAAGCTGACAGGGCTGCAAAAATATTGAAAAAATCGAGAGAGTGGACGACCATACGATGGTTCTGCCAAACTGGAATACAACGGTCTGCGTAAAGGGCATGATCCCGGAAAATACGACACATATCGGCATCCGCGCACATTATTTAAGACTGCCGGAGAACGGACAGCGTGAAAATCTGGTGGAGTGCCAAAACGGAAAGATCCTCGACGATCCTTTTGAACTGGTGGTTGTTTTCGAACATGATGTCTGGTGGAAAATCCCGAAAGAAAGCTGGCAGAAAGAATATCAGGAAAAAATGCCGCAGTATCTCGCTATCCCGGAGGAGAGTATTCTATATCTGCACGGATAAAACTTGCAAACTGCGGAATAAATGCGTTATTTTTTATAATAAAAATAACATGTGCATTTAGGAAGTGTAAATGGAACGATAGAGGAAGAAAACAAATGCCGGAAAATACGCAGAGAGTGAGCGTTGGTGGATTTTCTTTTTGAAAATAAGGATGAAGCAGAACAGGCGAAAAAAGGAAATCGAGGGGATCAGATATATCAAGACCAAGACCAATATGAATGATCCGGAGGTCATATTGCAGGTTTATAACAAAATGATCGGACAGAAACTGTTTGAAACAGCAGTCGGATACAGTTACTTAAAGGATCTGCAGGAATACCTGACGACAATTCCTTTTATCAAAAATGAAGATATCCTGCCGATTCCGGTCACACATCCGAGACTTGAGGAAAGCTTAAAAAAGCAGAAGCGTGAGATCGCACAGAAGGAACGTGTGCGGGCGGTCAGGGCGAGACAGCGTGAAAAAAATCTTGCAAAGATCGACAGGAAGGCATTAGAGACAGAGTCCTCCGGAAAATTGAAGATTTCCCTGTGTGTGAATGCAATCCTTGTGGTGTGCGTTGTGGCAATGTTTGCCATGGCACTGACGAGCGACAGTCCGACGATCGTGGACTATCAGTCGAAACTTTTAAACCGCTATGCATCCTGGGAGCAGGAACTGACGGAGCGGGAAAAGGCAGTGAGCGAAAAAAGAACAGGAACTTGGGATCAGGTGGATACAGAACAGACAGATTTCACAGATTAGCCATAAAATCGTGATATTTTTAACAGAGAACAGACGTAACCGGAGGACGATATGGAGAGATTAAAGATTCTTGTAGTAGATGATGAGAGCAGGATGCGTAAACTGGTCCGCGACTTTTTAGTGCGGGAAGATTATGAAGTGTTAGAAGCCGGAGACGGTGAGGAGGCACTGGATATTTTTTATAAAGAAAAGAATATCGCACTGATTATTTTAGACGTCATGATGCCAAAATCAACGGATGGGATGTCTGCCGTGAAGTGCGTGAAACATCCAAAGTTCCGATTATTATGCTGACGGCAAAAAGCGATGAGAGCGATGAACTGACCGGATTTGAACTTGGAGTGGATGAATACATTTCCAAACCATTTTCACCGAAAATCCTTGTGGCAAGAGTAAATGCACTGCTTCGCAGAAGCGGGCTGACTGCCGGAAATGATGAAAAATTTGTTGAGGCGGGCGGTATTAAACTGGATAAGACGGCGCATCTTGTGACCGTGGATGGCAGACCAATCGAATTAAGTATTAAAGAATTTGAACTGCTGGACTATTTTATGGAGAATCAGGGAATTGCACTATCCCGTGAAAAGATATTGAACAATGTGTGGAATTATGATTACTTTGGAGATGCAAGGACAATTGACACACATGTCAAAAAACTCCGTGCCAAAATCGGGGAAAAAGGAGAGTATATCAAGACAATCTGGGGTGTTGGCTACAAGTTTATAGTGGAGTAGGGACATTGCCGATTATTTGCAAAACTGATTGACATTACAGGATGGTTGTCATAATATGAAAGAGATAAAAAAGGGTCACTGACCCGCGAACTTGCAGTGATATTAGTCGGACTTGTAGCAGGGACGATTATGTTATGCTGGTTTATCAATACTTCCTTTTTGGAAAAATATTATATGTTGAATAAGCAGGATTCGCTGATTGACGGATATGATGTGATCAACGGTGCCAGTGAGACAGGTGAACTGAATTCCAGTGAGTTTGATGTCACTTTTGACAATCTGTGTGCCAATGGTAATATCGCAGTTATGATCATCAGTTCCAACCGTGCGATCGTGAGGTCTTCGGTGAATGACAATCAGGTCATTCTGATGGAATTTATGAATATTTTGTTTGGTGATGACAGAAGCCAGACCGAGATCTTACAGAGATCAGACAATTACGTCATACAGAAACAGACAGATACAAGGTTATCATCTGAGTACATGGTTCTTTATGGAACACTTTCCAATGGAAATCTGATCCTGATGCGTACCGCAGTGGAGAGTATCCGTGAGAGTGCAAAAATTTCAAATCAGTTTCTGGTTTACGTGGGCGTTCTGGCAATTGCGATCAGTGCGATTGTCACAGTGTTTGTGTCTAAGAGGATAACAACACCGATCTCAGAACTCACGGACATATCAAAAGAATGACAGAACTTGATTTTGATGCCAAGTATGTTTCCAAAGGACACAGAAAAAATGAGATAGATGAACTCGGTGAACATTTTAACCGGTTTGTCATGTGCGCTTGAAAGCACAATCTCAGAACTTAAGAGTGCAAATAACGAATTAAAACAGGATATTGAGAAAAAACAGAAATCGATGAGATGCGCAAGGAGTTTCTATCCAATGTATCTCATGAGCTGAAGACACCGCTGGCGTTGATCGAGGGGGTTATGCAGAGGATTGCAGGAGTGTATCAATGATGATGCACAGAGCCGTGATTTCTACTGTGAAGTGATCATGGACGAGGCGGATAAAATGAATCAGATGGTCAAAAAACTTCTGACTTTAAACCAGTTAGAGTTTGGAAATGAAGTTGTTCCTATGGAGCGCTTTAATCTGACAGAACTGATCCATGGAATTATTAATTCATCTTCTATTTTATTAGAGCAGAATGATATCTCGGTCACATTTGATGAGAGCGGACCGATGGATGCATGGGGAGATGAATTTAAGGTGGAAGAGGTAGTGACCAACTATCTGAGCAATGCGATCCACCACGCAGAATTTGATAAGAAGATCAGAATCTGGTACACAAGAAAAGACAGTGTTGTCCGGGTGAGTGTATTCAATACCGGAAAACAGATTCGGAAGAAGATCTTGATAATGTCTGGATCAAGTTTTATAAAGTGGATAAAGCAAGAACGAGGGAATACGGTGGAAGTGGAATAGGACTTTCTATCGTAAAGGCAATCATGGAGTCATTTCACAGGGAATGTGGCGTGTTAAATCATGAAGATGGCGTAGAATTCTGGTTCGAACTTGACACGGAAAAAACAGGGATTGGTTCCGGACAGGCGGAGGATGATACAGTATGAGAAGAAAAAATAGAAGGAATCTTATGTTTGACAGGTATGCTTTTGCTGACAGGATGCGGAACGAAAGCATATGATCTCACAGAGGCAGAGGAAAGTCAGATCGTCAATTATGCAGTACACGTTGTTTCCAAGTATAATTCATATCAGAAGGATGGTCTGGTCTATGTGGATCAGAGCGTGGAAGAAACAGAGACCGGAAGGAGACTGTCACGGGCAGTGAGAGTGTGGATGGCACAGAAATAATGGATGAGACACCAGCCGGAAATACGCTGGAGGATGTATTTGGAGCGGATGGACTGGAAGTTGCCTATGGAGGAGTAAGCCTTGCCGGAAACTATACAGAGTCGGAAGTGCTTGATGTAAGAGCCTCGAATGGAAAACAGTTTATGGCACTTGAAATCGATATGACCAATCCTACAGAAGAGGGTATTACTCTGGATAATCTCACTTCAAAGGTAAAGTTTACAGCGGATTATTCTGCTGATGGAGCAGAGAGTGCGCAGGTTTCTGCTTATACAACGATCATGACAACGGATTTTTCAACTTATGATGATGAGATCCCGGCAGGAGAGACAAAATCAGCGGTTCTTTTATTTGAGATACCGGATTCCGTGACAGAAGTTTCTGATATTGTGCTCCATGTGACAAGAGATGACACAACTTATGAAATAAAATTGTAAAAACAGGAAGAGTTATGATATAATGTGCGTAAGCAATGAGCAGTGCCAATCGAGCATATACAGACCGGATATGTTTGCATGGTGAGGTCTGTATATATCGAGAGTGATAGGGCGAATGCCCGACAGCCAGGAAAATCTCTGATTTTTCTGGCGTGCACTGCGGACTGAGGTTCATATATTAAATCAAATTAAAAAAACAAGAGAACATATACGTGGGAGGAAGACACAATGGATACAAATATTCTTTTAGAGTCAGGTACAAATGAATTAGAAGTTCTGGAATTTACGTTAGGTGACAATTATTATGGAATCAACGTGGCAAAGATCAGGGAGATCCTTACCTATCAGCAGGTAACACCGGTTCCGAATGCACATCCTAGTGTAGAAGGAATTTTTATGCCGCGTGATACGATGATGACGGTTATTGACCTGAAAAAGTGTCTGGGAATGGAACCATCCGAGAAAAAAGGGCTTATTCATTATCACAAACTTTAATAAATTAAACATTGCATTCCATGTAGATGAAGTGATCGGTATCCACAGAGTATCATGGGAGGACATCATTAAACCGGATTCTACGCTCAACACGGAAGATAAGAGTGCTGCAACAGGGGTTATCAAGCTGGAAGGAAAATTAGTGGTGATCCTTGATTTTGAAAAGATAGTTACGGACATCAGCCCGGAAACCGGACTGAAAGTATCAGATGTGGAGGAGAGAACAGCCAGAGACAGAAGCGATTCTCCAATCCTCATTGCAGAGGATTCCCCACTGCTTGGAAAAATGATCTCAGAGTGTCTGAAAAATCAGGATACACGAATCTGATCATGACAATGAACGGACAGGAGGCGTGGGATAAGCTGACTGAGTTCAAGAAGAAAGGAACAGTCCGTCAGGACGTACACTGTATCATCACAGATATTGAGATGCCTCTCATGGATGGACACAGATTGACAAAACTCTGCAAATCAGATGATGAGATCAAGAAGACACCACTTATTATTTTTTTCATCTCTTGTGAATGAGGAGATGCGCAAAAAGGGAGAACAGTTAGGAGAAGATGCCCAGTTGACAAAGCCGGAGATCGGTATGCTGGTAGAGGCAATTGACAATCTGATCGATAAGAGCGTAGATTAAGTCAGAAAAAGGGGTGTGAGTTTTTTCACATCCCTGATTTACTATAATCGAAAAATAAATATATGATAGTTACAAAGAAATCAATAGCAGGAGAATATTACCATGAATGAATCAGAAAATTACCTGGATCAGTTATTAAATGCCGTCGATGGCAGATCTGATTTAAATGACAGTGATCCTGTAAATCCAGAAGAAATTGAGAGTAAAGAACAAATGCCACAGAAGAGTACAAGAGAGACAATTGATATTCCGGATTCCAATGATCTGTTTATGGATCAGTTTGAACAGGAACTCCGGAAAGATAATGATCCCGATGAATTTTTAAAACAGTTCGAGCAAGAATTAGACAGGGACGAAAGTTCACAGGGTGTGACAAAAAGCAACACAGCCGATGCTTGATGATATTGACCAGATCATGGAGAGCGTGAATCAGGAAGCCGCAAATGATACAGCAGAGATGGAAACATCAGCAGTGGAGAAAAACAGCAGAGCAGAAAGAGGATACTGCCGAAGTAAAAAAATGATGAGGGTGCCAGTGAAGATGGAATTGATGATCTGGCAATCGATGATATCGGAATTGATGATTTTGGACTGGATGATCCGGAAACAGAAAACGAAAAAGCGGTATCGGATGAAGATGATGAATTAATGAAAATTCTGAGTGGAACAGGCGAAGATTCCGAAATACCGGAGGCAGACAATGCAAAAGCAGAAGTGCAGCCGGATGACGGGGAAAAGAAGAAAAGAAGCCGAAGAAACAGGGATTTCTGGCAAAGCTGTCTAAATTACTGTTCGGTGATGATGAACCAGATGAGGAAGAAATTTCCGGAATGCAGGCTGAACCTGCAGTTACTGAGATGTCTATGGATGATATGGACATCTTAAAAGAGTTAGAAGGTTCTTCGGACGGTGATAAGAAGGGCAAAAAAAGAAAAAAAGAAAAAAGAGAAAAAGAAGAAAGAAAAAGCACCAAAGCAGCCGAAAGAGAAAAAAGTAAAACCAAAGAAAGAGAAGAAACCAAAGCCACCGGCAGAACCGGATAACACCGCCGCTGCCAAAAGTGCCGGTGATCCTCGTTTTTGTGATGGCAGCATCCATTCTGGTACTTGTTCTGGCAGGCACACATTTACTTGGATATTCAAACAGTTTTGCAGATGCAGACCAGCATTTGCAGAAGGAAGATATTCGGATGCTTTTCAGGCTGTGGCAGGGGAGAAAGTAAAGGAAAAAAAAGACACGGATACCTATGAGAAATATCGTATTACAGCTATGGTTTCAGCAGAGTATGAAGCTTACGAGAGCATGATGGATGCAGAGGTTTACGATATGGCTCTGGATTCTTTGATCCGCACGGTGTAACAGCGATATGACAAGTATCTGCAGGATGCAGAGACTTATGGATGCAGGGGCGAGTTTGATAAGATTGAAAGTGCAGCAGAGACAGCATTACAACAGGATTTTGGATTGACAGCAGAGGATGCAAGAACCATGTATGCACTGTCCAATAAAGAGACTTATTCCAGAGAAATTTATAAAGTATTAGAGAAGGCAGGCTTATCAGAGGTGACAGAATGATAGCAATCATTGATTATGATGCAGGAAATATAAAGAGTGTGGAAAAGGCGTTACAGTTTCTGGGGCAGGAGTGCGTGATCACAAGAGATTTTCATGAGATCAAAAGGCGGACAAGGTGATCCTTCCGGGTGTTGGATCCTTTCGGAGATGCCATGAGCCAGCTGAGGAAGTTTGAACTTGACAAGGTCATTCATGAAGTGGCGGCAGAGCAGAAACCATTTTTGGGCATATGTCTTGGATTACAGCTTTTGTTTGAAGGAAGTGAAGAGTCTGAGGGAGTGGAAGGGTTACATCTGTTGGATGGAGAAATCCTTCGAATCCCGGAACAGAAAGGACTGAAGATTCCAAATATCGGATGGAATTCACTGGATCTGCAGAACAATGGAAGACTGTTTCAAAATCTGGAAGGCAGTCCGTTTGTTTATTTTGTCCATTCCTATTATTTAAAAGCCAGAGAAGAGGCAATTGTCAAAGCGACCATCGATTACAGCACACATATCCATGCGTCTGTGGAGAAAGATAATATTTTTTGCATGCCAGTTCCATCCGGAAAAAGTGGAACAGTAGGATTACAGATACTTTCTAACTTTTGCACAATTGTAGGAGGACGTCAATGTTTACAAAAAGAATCATTCCATGTCTCGATGTAAATCAGGGACGCGTGGTAAAAAGGTGTTAATTTTGTTAACTTAAGAGATGCAGGTGATCCGGTTGAGATTGCGGCAGCGTATGATAAAGCAGGAGCAGATGAATTGGTTTTCTTAGATATCACAGCAACGTCTGATGCGCGGGAGACTGTGGTCGATATGGTGCGGAAGGTCGCAGAAAAGGTATTTATCCCGTTTACCGTAGGTGGAGGAATCCGCACGGTAGATGATTTTAAGGCGTTGCTTCGCGAGGGAGCCGACAAGATCTCCATCAACTCGTCTGCTATCAATAACCCGAATTTGATCAGTGATGCCGCAGACAAATTCGGAAGTCAGTGCGTTGTTGTAGCGATTGATGCAAGACGAAGAGAAGATGGTTCCGGTTGGAATATTTATAAAAAAATGGCGGCCGTATCGATGTTGGCATGGATGCGGTTGAATGGGCGATGAAAGCAGACCGGCTGGGGGCGGGTGAGATTTTACTGACCAGTATGGACTGTGATGGCACTAAGGCAGGCTATGATCTGGAACTCACCAGAATGATCGCTGAAAATGTATCTATCCCGGTGATCGCATCCGGTGGAGCCGGAACAAAGGAGCATTTTTTATGATGCGCTGACGGAAGGAAAAGCAGACGCAGCGTTAGCAGCTTCTCTGTTCCATTATAAAGAGCTGGAAATCGCTGATTTGAAAGATTATCTTGCAGGCCGCGGTGTTCCGGTGCGGCGCTGAGACATCAGACGGCAGCAGGCTGGCTGTCCCGGACAAATGCAGCAGTGCAGGAGAAATTCTAAGAAGGTAACAAAAATGTCAATGATCACAAATGACTGGCTGGATGAGATCCAGGGTGAATTCAAAAAAGCCATATTATAAAGCGTTATATCAGTTTGTCCGCGATGAATACAGTAAAGCGGTGATTTATCCACCGGCGGACGATATTTTTAATGCAATGCATTTTACACCGTTAAGCAAGGTGAAAGTGCTTTTACTTGGGCAGGATCCATATCATAATGTAAATCAGGCGCATGGATTATCTTTTTTCCGTATTACCGAACAAAAAGAAATACCACCTTCATTACAGAATATCTATAAGGAACTGCATGATGATTTCGGCTGTTATATCCCGAATAACGGTTATTTGAAAAAATGGGCAGACCAGGGTGTACTTTTATTAAACACAGTACTTACAGTACGTGCACATCAGGCAAATTCACATCAGGGACACGGCTGGGAGCAGTTTACGGATGCAGTCATCCAGGCTGTGAATGCACAGGACAGACCGATTGTATACATGCTGTGGGGAAGACCGGCACAGAGCAAGATTCCGATGCTGACCAATCCAAAGCATCTGATTTTGACAGCACCGCATCCGAGCCCTCTCTCGGCATACCGGGGATTTTTTCGGGTGCAAGCATTTCAGCAAGGCTAATGAATTTTTGAAAGCCAATGGGGTAGAACCTGTTGACTGGCAGATTGAGAATATATAAAAACAGATGGTGTTCTGCCATCTGAAAAAACTCTGAAATGAGGAGTGCCCAGATACCAAAGGCATCTGGGCTATTATGAAAAAATTTATCAAGTATTAAAAAACTTATTTCCGTTTCATTTATGAGTTCATTGTAACAGTAATATGTGAATAAAGTATGAACAATTGTTGAATAATTATAAATTTTTTGTGCAAAACTACAGAAATGGTCTTGAAAAACTAATAAAATGAAGCTAAAATGACGATGTAATAATTAAAGAAGGTAATCATGAGGGAGAATGCATAATTACACAACGATATTGTTTTACATGGATGATTGCTGATCAAAGGAGTGAGAAATATGGCAACAATTTCAGGATATGATTCATCTTCCATCGGCGTACTGTTTTCCAGTTTGAATTCAGGAAGTACGAAAACAAGCGCAATGTTTGGAACATCAGATTTACTTGGTATTAGTTATTCTGACTATGCCACAATCCGGAATGGAAGTTACACAAAGCTGATGAAGGCTTATTATCACAAAGGAGGCATCGGGCGATTCATCATCTTCGTCTGTGTCTGCTACCACATCGACTTCCAAAGATTCTTCCAAGACACTTGCAAATATCGAGAGCGTTGCAGAGGATTTAAAGAAGGCGTCTGAGACACTGAGAACAAATGGAGATAAATCTCTGTTTACAAAGAAACAGACGACAGATAAAGATGGAAATGTTTCTTATGAGTATGATACAGACAAGATTTACAAGGCAGCCAGTGATTTTGTGGACAGCTACAACAAGATGTTAAAAGAGGGTGGGGATTCCAATACCAACAGCATCTTAATAAGCACGAAGTCCATGGTCAATCTGACAAAGGCAAATTCCAACATGCTCAGCAAGGTCGGAATCACGATCGGAACCGACAATAAGCTTTCCATTGATGAGACAGCATTTAAGAAAGCCGATATGAACACGGTAAAATCGCTGTTCCATACGACAGGCGGATTTGGTTATCAGACCTCGGTTCAGGCAGGTATGATCGAGAGTTATGCGAAGAGTGAGGCAGAGAAAGCCAACACTTACAATAAGTCAGGCTTGTATACATACAATTATACAACTGGAGAAATCTATAATACCACAACCTAAGCAGTTGCAAAATAAATAAAGACATGATATGTTATGAGAAGCTCATAAAATGGGTTTCTCATAATTTTTTTATGGCGGGAAAAGAGGTAAACTATGGCAAAAAAAGTAGTAGTAGGAATGTCGGGAGGCGTGGATTCTTCCGTTGCAGCATATTTGTTAAAACAGCAGGGATATGATGTGATCGGTGTAACCATGCAGATCTGGCAGGACGAGGATGAATTTACACAGGGAAAAAAACGGTGGCTGCTGTGGGCTGAGCGCCGTTGATGATGCCAGAAGAGTGGCGGACCGTCTGGAAATTCCGTATTACGTCATGAATTTTAAGCAGGAATTCAAAAAGAATGTCATGGATTATTTTACAGCAGAATATCTGAAGGGAAGGACGCCGAATCCATGTATCGCATGCAACCGCTATGTGAAGTGGGAGGCGTTATTAGACCGGAGTCTTGCTATTGGTGCAGATTACATTGCTACCGGACATTATGCAAGATTGAGCAGCTTCCAAATGGCCGTTATGCAATCAAAATTCTGTCACCGCCGGAAAGACCAGACTTATGCACTTTACAATCTGACACAGGCGCAGTTGTCGAGAACACTCATGCCGGTCGGAGATTATCATAAGGACGAGATTCGCCAGATCGCAGAGGAGATCGGGCTGATGGTCGCACACAAAAAAAAGACAGCATGGAGATTTGTTTTATCCCGGATGATGATTATGCGGGATTTATTGATAAAGAGTGTGGAAAACTTGTGCCGCCGCCCGGAAATTTTGTGTCTACGGATGGAAAAATACTCGGAAGACATAAAGGGATCACACATTACACGGTCGGACAGAGAAAAGGTCTTGGGATTGCACTTGGTTACCCTGTGTTTGTGACAGAGATCCGCCCGGAGACAAATGAGGTCGTATTAGGTTCGAATGAGGATGTGTTTACGACAGAACTGTACGCGGATCATGTGAACTTCATGTCGCTTCGGACATTGATGGGGAAATGGAGTTAAAAGCAAAAATCCGTTATTCCCACAGTGGAAGTATGTGTAAAGTGACACGTACCGGAGAAGATCAGATCCATTGTGTGTTTGAAGAACCGGTACGCGCAGTGACACCGGGACAGGCAGTTGTACTTTATGATGGAGATTATGTTGCCGGTGGTGGAATCATCATCTGAAATTCTGTACGGAATCTTATGGAAAAATCTTATAAAAATTAAAGGCAGAATTAACAAATGAAGAATACCTTCTGGAAGAGAGAGCGGATCGAGATTATGACTGCTCTGGCATTATTTAATTATGTGTTTTTAGGAGCAGAATATTTATTTGACAATATGATGGCATTTCAGACGGATTCAGGCGGAGTGGTGCTGGCACAAAGTTATGTGCTTGGAATCAGTACGATGGGTTTTCTTCTGTTTGGAGTGTTTGATGAAAAACTGCGGAAAGTGCAAAGAGAGCAGGCAGTGCTGGTGCCGGAGTTCTCGCGGCTGTATGTCTGTGGGTGATTCAGGTACATCAGAGTTATGGAAGCACACTTGCAGCAGGACTGATTTTATATGTGCTGCTTGGAATAGCCGGAAGTCTGGTACACTACCGGGCAGCGTGCCGCTATGGTATGGAAGAACATCTGGCGGAAACGGTGGGGGTATCGTATGCAACTGGACTTTTTTTACAGTTTCTTGAAAATAATCTGATCCATAATGCAGCAGTGGAAGCGGTGATTTTGACTGTGGCATTCTGGGCACTTTTTTCTGGTGGAGAAAAGGAAGGTGGCGGAAGCCTGATGGAGCGGAACCTATATGAGTCAGATCCCATCAGACATCCGTATGCGCGTGGCAGGTACGCTCATTTTCACAATCGCCCTTATGACCTGTATTTTTTTGCAACATTAGACAATGTAGTGACATTAGGGCATGCAGGTGGAAGTATGGATATCGGACAGTGGCCAAGACTGATCCCGGCGGTCAGCGGACTTGTGTCAGGCGTGTTGTTTGATTATGGAAAAGGCAGATATAGGAACCTTATCATGTACTGCGTGACGCTGCTTTCCACGGGTGTATACTTGTGATCGTTTCCGGCGGCTCTTTTTTGCTTGGGCTGATCGTATTTTATCTGTCGGCAGGCTTCTTTGTTGTGTTTTTCTCGACCGGTTTTGTGCGGCTGGCGGGGTACATGAGAGTGCCACAGTTTTGTGCTGGCATGGGAAGAGCGGTGAACAATCTCTGCGCCATACTCGTTGGAAGCTTTTCTGTAGCACTGATCCGGTCCGGCGACAGTACGAAGATCATGATCGCATCGATCGGGTTATTTGTACTGATCAGCATTGCGATTTATATTTACACGGTGATGGGACAGACGGATGTGGAATTGCCTGATCAGGAGCGGAAACAGGAAGAGGAGCAGGATTATTTTTCAGCATTTGCAGATACCTATGCGCTGACAGAACGGGAGCAGGAGGTGTTGAAAATGCTTTTGGCATCGGATGAGGAGGTGCAGGGGATCGCAAATAGGCTTTATATTTCAAGGGCAATGTTATATCGATATATTTCATCGCTCAACAAAAAACAGATACAAATTCAAGGATTGGCCTGATCCAGTTTTTTATTATACATGGAAACCGGAAAAAAGGCTGATCGTGACGATTGAGACATATGTAAACTCCCGGATCGTGCAATTTTATGTTAAGCTTTTTTCAGTATATTCCTGGTATGGAGATAGGAGGCTTGAATGAGACATAAGGTGCGTGATCTGGGAGTCTTTTTTTGTCTTGCGCTGATGTTGTTTACTGTGACTTCCTGTGGAAAAGAAGTGAGTGATCAGACGATCGCAGCGACCGAACAGAGTTCTGAAGAAAGCCGTGCTGCAGAAGCAGTCATGGGGACAGAAACGGTGGAAACTTTTTCGACGGAGAAAGCCGGATGGTTCTGCATGCAGACATTGTGGCGGCGCAGGAAAAATTGTCTGCGAACTCTGTGGCGGTTCGCATGGAAAGCCGTGTTCTATTTGTCATGGCAAGGGTGTGATCACGGATGATTGTATTCTCTGTCATGGAGCGAAGAAATGTACGGTATGTGGCGGAAGCGGAAAAGTGTAGAGAAGAGTCCCAAAATGGGAGAACAAAATTGCACAAAAAAGTAGTATAGGAGGAAAAGCAGATGAGAAAGGCGTGGAAGAAAGCAGTCAGTGTCCTGCTGACATTGGTACTGCTATTCGGTGTCCTGCCGGGGATGAATGTGTCGGCAGAGAATGAAGGAGGACAAGGCAGCGGTAATTCTGTAGAGATTACATTGGATAATGGGACTTATGATGATACCTACAAAAATAAATATGGTACAATCCAATATTCTACAAATTATCGTGATAACAGTACAAGTGCTGAGTGGAAAGAAATATCGGAGCTGACAGCGTCTGATAATCAGGGAAAGTCTAAATATACCATTCAGGGTGAGAATGTATATATTAAAATTACTTATGCACAAGGTAGCACTTATAAGGCGGCAATTCCAAACGGCGTAGAAGTGAAAGATGGTGTTCCGATTGAAATTACAGGCGGTCATATTGAGTTTACAGACACTTCCGCAGGTGGTGGAAGTCAGGGTGGCAATCCGCCACAGCCAACAGGGGTAAGCTTGCAGTTTGAAGGAAATGCATGGAGTTCGTATCAGAACATGAAATTATATGCAGGACTGGAATTGTATGTAAATCCAGATAATACCGGGTTTGTTACGCTTACAGATCTGTTAAATCAAAATAAAGCAAGCATTTGATGAGAGTGGAATGGTTTGCTTATTGGATGAATCGGTTACATCTGTATCCATATATGCACAGCTGGAAAAGAAGGATGAGTATGAGATAAAGTTTCACGGAGCAACGCAGGCGTAGGAACCAGTGAAGATACTGCTATCACGGTAAATGGTACTCAGCATATCCAGATCGATCGAAAATGCCTGACTGTTACATGGGCGTATGATGATACCTATGGGGAAGATGGCAGGATCGAACATGGAACAGCGGAAATTATTAAAATCAATGGTCAAGATGTGTCGCAAATGACATTTTCTAATTTCGCAAATAATCCGGGAGATAAAAGCGGAGGGCATCTTGCGGTAAAAAGAGATGATGTTGTTACCATTAAGTTGATCCCGGATTATGGTTATCAGTTGTCAGCGGCTTCCATCAATGGAGTTACGTTGGCACCACAGACGGAGGTATCAACCTTCACTTTCAAAATGCCGGATACCAACGTGCATTTTAAAGGAATCTTCACACAGACATCGGATGAAATTAATACATCAGCAACAAAAGTATCTTCTGCTTCTTTTGAAAATGGAGCAAACGGCTCAAGTGGAAATCTGCGTCTTACTGTGGCTGACTCGAATGAAGATACAACAAATGCACTTGCACAGGTAGCAAATGCAGTAAGTGCAGAAGCAGTAAACCTGACCTTAGACCAGATTGTCAGCAAGGGAAATGGAAATAGCTGGGAGACTCCAGTCACGCAGTTCAGCCAGCCTGTAAAAAATGAAACTAAAAGTGGCTGATTATGACACGGCGGCAGGATATGAGGTTGTAAGGGAGCATAACGGAAATCTCACAAAACTTACAACGTCTATGTCGGAAGATGGTACGCTGACTTTTGAGACAAATCAGTTCTCAACTTATTTTATTGTGAAAACAGCAAAGAAAGCGGATAATGGTAATGCAAAAACGGAAAAAAGTTCCAATACATCTTCCACAACTGCCTCTTCGGTCTGCGGGATCTACAGATAATGCGATAACTGCACAGTCAGTAAGCGGAGAGGGAGTCCCTGCAATCAATATCGCAAGTGCAGCAGATCAGCTTCTGAATCTTGCAAAGTTAAGTGAAGACGAGAACAAGGCAGTAAAAGCCGGAAACAAGACGCAGTTTGTTTTGAGTGCATCCGGCATGACACCAACAAAAGAAGAGATTGCACTCATTCAGAGTGTTCTTGGAAACAATGTGATCGGACAATGCTTAAATCTTAATTTAACATTGAAGATATTAGGAAGAGCGGATCGCCAGAGTACGGATTTATCCGCACCAATGTATATAGCGATCACAATTCCGCAGAACCTTGTGAACCATGACAGTAGTATTGAACGCACTTACAGGATCGTCAGAATCCATGATGGTGTAGCAACACTGATTGATGGAAATTACGATGCAGCCACGAATCAGTTTACATTTGCAACGGATGGTTTCTCAACCTATGCCTTGGTATATGAGGATGTGAATATCACTCTGACAGGCAGATCGCCAAAAACAGGAGACAGTTCCATGTGGATGGTATGGACGCTCATTCTCTGTGCAGGATGCAGTATTCTGTTTGCAGCAGGAAAGAGATACAAAAAAAGGGAATGGTAATCATGAAAAATAGGATCATGTAAAAATCTGAAAGAGGTAAAAAGGGCGTGTGAAAAACGAGAGTTTTTCACACGCCCTTTTTTATCTTATGCGAAACGACGTTAAAAACATATTATCACTGCATCAGACGTCTGCAACAAGTTCCACCGGACAATGGTCAGAGCCGTACACTTCCGTATGGATTCCGGCAGACTGCAGCTTTTCGTCAAGACATCTGGAAGTGATAAAATAGTCAATACGCCATCCTGCGTTCTTCTCACGTGCCTTGAACCGGTAAGACCACCAGAGTAGATCCCCTCTTTATCCGGATAAAAATAGCGGAAAGTATCTGTGAATCCGGAGTTTAACAGAGTGGTCATCTTTGCACGTTCCTCATCTGTAAATCCCGCATTTTTCCGGTTGGTTTTAGGATTCTTTAAATCGATCTCCTTATGTGCAACATTCAGATCTCCACAGACAATGACAGGTTTTACCTCGTCGAGCCTTTTCAGAAAGGCAAGAAAATCATCTTCCCACTGCATGCGGTAAGGAAGTCTTGCCAGTTCGTTCTGGGAATTCGGAGTGTAACAGGTAACCAGATAAAAAGCATCGTATTCCAATGTGATGACACGCCCCTCATGGTCATGCTCCGGGATGCCGATGCCATAAGAGACAGAGAGTGGTTCGTGTTTTGTAAAAATGGCAGTGCCGGAATAGCCTTTTTTTTCGGCGTAATTCCAGAACTGATGGTAGCCGGGGAGATCAAGGGCAATCTGCCCTTCCTGTAATTTTGTTTCTGGACACAGAAAAAATCTGCATCCACTTCATTGAAAAAATCTAAAAATCCTTTTTGCATGCAGGCACGAAGTCCGTTTACATTCCAGGAAATAAATTTCATAGTTTTATCCATCCTTTTCCTGCAGCAGTGACCGTGGCATCAGGCATCTGCCGCTGATTTTTTTCTATATACTCTGACACAGTGTGGGTTATTCTGTTGTATTGTGGTAATAAGTGTTTAGGCAACCAGAAGTTATTTGCCCAGATGAGCAAATTCTTCCTCCGTGTCCATTGTAGTCCATTTGCCGAATGCTTGAGAATCCAGACTTGGAACATAGCCAAGATTCTTATATCCTAATTTCTTAAGCAATTCAATACTAGCTATATTTTCACATTCTGTAAAACTAATAAACTCCCATTCCGGAGCCATCTCGTGAAGATGTTCAGTCAAAACAGTTAAGGCTTCAAAAGCATATCCTTGTCGATGATATTTATAAGAAAAGGTATATCCGAGAGAAAAATGTATGATCCTTTGGCATAACAACTATTTCACCAATCATTTCATTTGTATCCTTTAGTGCTACTGCTATCATACAAGGAAAATCAATTGATATCTCATCATTTCTTCGGCGTTCAATCAAACTTACGATTCCATCATAGTCTTTTTACCTGTCCTCTCTGATATCGAGCACATATTTCATTTTCTATAATCAAATATTACATCCACATCATTTTGCAATACATTCCGAAGATGGAGTCTTTTGGTATCAATGGAAATCATCTATTTGTTCTCCTCTGTAATTTCAATCATTCACCTGTTCATGTAAATATGATTAGTCAAACTCATTAACACCATGATTCTACCATAATTAAATTTGAAAATCTATTTTATGCTATGAAAATTCATTCAAAGAAGTTGAACTTAAATTATGATGGGAATACAGATTGATTTCTGTCGTTACCCAATAGGCACTCATCCCATAACCGTGAGTTCCATAACGTAAATTGCAGATTCTGCAGTGCAGTTCATAGCGTAAATTGGGCATGTATAAGCACCCTCCCACAAGTCACTCATAACGTAAATGAAAGAAAAACGGTGCAAACAAATATGATTTTCCTTCGTGAGCCATGGAGATGGGTTTCTAAAAATTTCATGAAGCCTTTGCTTCACAAAATTTTTGCTCAGAAGCCCAGCGGAATGCCCGGCGAACAGGAACATCATATTTCGTCTGTACCGTTTTTCTTTTCATAAACTTATAAGATCACGACTTGTGAGAGGGCGCTTATATCTGCCCTCATAACCCATAAAAGCACTGCAGAATCTGCGACACTACGCTGGCTAAACTCCGGTATATTTCGATTTATTTTGCCAGCAAAGCATCATGATTTTATTGCTGCGCTCCACGAATTTTGTCATCTCATCTACAGATAACGGATGGTTGGAGAGCACAGCCAGATCGTATAACTGCTCGCAGAACATCGGAACGTTCTCGGAATCTTTGTGCTCGAAAATGTATTTTACAAGTTCGTTGTTAGCATTTAAAGTAAGTGTCTGGTCAGCAGCAAACATATTCATGTCCATGCCGCCCATACCGTTCATGGCATACATCTTCATCATATCCTGCATACGTCTTCCTTCTTCGGAAAGTGTGATGATAGAAGAGATGTTCTCATTTTTCAGCTTCTCCACTTTCACAGTGAGTTTATCGTTGTTCAGAGCTTTTTTGAATACTTCTGTCAAAGCATCTGTCTCTGCTTTCAGATCTTCTGCAGAAGTCTCATCCTTTAAGGATTCTGTCAGGTCAGCATCAATACGCATGAATTTATATTTTTCATTACGACGCTCTAACTGGGAGATAAACGAAGTATCAATGTTGTGGTCTAAGATCACTGCCTGCATGTTCTGTTCTTTGAAGAGCTTAATGTACTGACCCTGCTGGACTTTATCGGTAACATAGTAGATAACTTTACGTTCATCTGTCTTTTCGCTGTCAGCAGAAGTGTCGCTGCCATCAGCAGTATTATCAGATGCAGCAGCATCGCCAGTGTTTGCAATTGGATTACCATCTTTGTCTAATACCTCCGCATCGTCTTTCTTTTCTTCTTCCTTCACTAATAATTCAGGAAGAGTCAGATACTTGTCATCTAAGTTTTTGAACAGAATGTAGTCGTTCATCTTGTCACAGAACTTTGTATCTTTTAAGCAGCCAAATTTGATAAATGGGCTGATGTCATCCCAGTATTTCTCATAGCTTTCCTTTTCGGTCTTGCACATGCCGATGAGTTTGTCCGCAACTTTTTTGGTGATATATTCGGAGATCTTCTTTACAAATCCATCGTTCTGTAAAGCGGAACGGGATACGTTCAGTGGAAGATCCGGGCAGTCGATCACACCTTTTAATAACATTAAGAATTCAGGAATGACTTCTTTGATGTTATCTGCGATGAACACCTGATTGTTATATAACTTAATTGTTCCCTCAATAGAATCATATTCTGTATTGATCTTCGGGAAATATAAAATACCTTTTCAGGTTAAACGGATAATCCATGTTCAGGTGGATCCAGAACAGAGGCTCTTTGTAGTCTAAGAACACTTTGCGGTAAAATTCCTTGTATTCTTCGTCAGTGCAGTCTTTTGGATTCTTTGCCCACAATGGGTTGGTATCATTCAATGGAACCGGACGTTTTACAATTTTTAATTTTTTCTTTTGCAGGGGGAACTTCAACGACTTCTTTTTCACCGTTTTCATTTTCTTTTTCCTCTGTTTTTGCTTCCTCGTGGATTTCTTCCACAACGGTATCAGTATCTAACTTATCTGCTGCATCGATGGTTTCATATCCTGTCTCAGCATTTGCCTTAGATAAGAAGATTGGGGTTGGCATGAAAGAGCAGTACTTCTCAATGACTTCTCTTGCACGGTATTCGTTTGCAAATTCGAGACAGTCTTCATTCAGGTATAAAGTGATCTCAGTACCGACACCTTCTTTTGTGCCGTCTGTCATATCGAATTCTGTGCCTCCGTCACATGCCCAGTGGACAGTGTGGCATCTTTTTTATAAGATAAAGTATCGATCGTCACCGATCTGCTACCATGAATGCAGAGTAGAAACCAAGTCCGAAATGACCGATGATCTGATCGTCGTTTGCCTTGTCTTTGTATTTTTCGATGAAATCAGTAGCACCGGAAAATGCGATCTGTGTAATATATTCCTCTACTTCATCAGCAGTCATACCAATACCGTTATCAATGAATTTTAACGTTTTTTCGTCCGGGTTTACAATAACCTGAATCTGTGGTTTGTAATCAGCAGGTAATTCGTACTCGCCCATCATATCCAGTTTTTTTAATTTTGTGATGGCATCACATCCATTAGAGATTAATTCACGGAAGAAAATATCGTGATCGGAATAAAGCCATTTCTTAATGATTGGGAAAATATTATCACTGTTGATTGAAAGATTTCCATGTTTCTCAGCCATAATATAACACTCCTTTTTCTATACATAAGTAAAACTAATTATTTTATACTCTATTATAAAATGCACTTATCAAATATCTGAATCATTGCATTTCAACTTATATCTAGGATTTTATAACCCTTGTCTGCAAAAGTCAATAGAAAATTAGCACTCTTTTTAAATGAGTGCTAACATGAACGGGCGAAAGCAGAAAAATAAGGTGTTTACAGAATATATAAAAACTTTATAAACTTAATTGAAGTTCATGGTATAATAACCACAAGAGAACGGAGGATAACATGATAGTTTTAAAAGCGGATAAAGAATTGAATTTAACCTTTCAGAAACTGATCAAAATGATGGATGTGCCTGTGGAGTGGAACGGCATGTTTTTTGTGATTGGGGATTATCTGATTCTGCAGGGGAGCGTGCGTTCACTTTTTTTTTCAACTTTGATACGAAGCTTGTGGTGACGAATATTATTGAACTGAAAGGCAGAGGAGCAGATGATCGCTGCCGTGGAGCAAAGCACCCAAATGTGCGGGATATTTTGAATATGGTGCTTTATGCGTTTGGAAAGTGGGGAAATATCAAGGGACTCCGTGTGGACAAAGATTATGTGCAGCTGAACCGGTTGTTTGCGCAGATCCTTGGGGAATTTCAGGTGGAATCGCAGTATGGACCGGAACATTTCCGCTTCTATAAAAATAAAATCCGTCTGACCTATGAGGACGTGATCGAGGCAGTGCTGTCAGATGAACCCGAGGAGGTTTTACTGCCGGAGGAAGAGGAGCCGCAGGGATTGTGGCATAAGCTGGTCTGGAAAAAAGGCGGCGAGCAGTTTTTGATGCGGGATACCACGCTTGCAGAGCGGAGACGAAACCGGATCGGAAATAACTTTTATCTGGCCGGATATCTGTGCCCGAAGTGTGGAAGCCAGCTTTACATGGCAGTTTACCCGGAAGGCAGGGAATTTCAGATTGAGACAGAAGAGGGGGCAGTCCGCATTGCCCGCGTTTACAGTTGTAAAAAGTGCTGTTGCATGTATACGCCAAGACCAAAGCGTCTGTTGGTGGATGGGGATGTATACAAAATGGACTTTGAGCGGGATGAGGCTGCCTATGAGGATTATCAGGAACTTTTGGGACGTACTGCCGGACGGAATGTGAATACAAAATACAATGAGTATGTGGACAAAAAATGGCAATGGAGATGGAACGTGCAGACGCATCTTCGTTACAGGATGAGGAACAGGAAATTACAGAACTGATCGAGCATCTGCCGGAAGTGTCAGAGCAGGAAATGTTTCACACTCTGCGGAAAATGGAAGAAGGATTTTATTCGGACGAGGGTGTAAGACGTTTGGAGCAAGCAATCCGCGGCGAGGATGAGATGGAAACAGATGCGGATTGCGACGCAGATGATGAGAAGGAAGCAGATACGGAAAGAGCCGCGGAAGATGAGCCGGATACAGAATTGGAACGTAATGCAGAAGAATCAGGCAAAACGAAAAAAAATGTAGACAAATCGGATGGAAACTCTGAGAGAACATTTGGAAAGCCGGGAAGAGATTCGGAGAAACCGAGGGAAAACGCACCTGTAACTGCGGGAAAATCAAGTGGAATATCTCATGCAAATCTGGAAGAAGCAAAAAGAAAATGCCACAACAACTGTGGAAAAACTAAGAGAAGATTCCTCTGCAATTACAGGAAAAGCAAGAGAAAAAACGCAGGAAAATAAGGGCGCAGTGTGGGAAAACAACCAAAACAGTAAGGAAAATCCACGGCAGAGCACAGAAAAGGTTATAGACAAAACACAGAAAAAAACGGTAGAGAAAACCAACGGTACGTCAGTAGAGGAAACGCAATCTGCAAAAAGAAAAAAACAGGGCGTGCAAGAAATGCAGAGCAGACATTTGAGAGGAGCCCGCAAAAGAAGACAGAATCGGTTGAAAATACAAAATCATCAGAAAATGCGTCAACAACAGGAAGGAAGAATCCATCCGGAAATATAACACCGGCAGACAGCAGAATTCCATCAAAATACGGCTCATCAGTAGACAGTGGAAACGCATCAAAGTATGCCGCATCAACAGGCAGTGCAGACACATCAACAAATGCTGAGAGAGGCAGACAGGCCCGCCAGGAGGAATTGAAGCGTCTGACGCAGGTGCAGCGGCTTGTCAACCAGCCGGGAAGAAAAACAAGAGAGGAACTGGTTTCTCTGCTGGATGACATAAAAAGAAAGCATCAGTCCGGATATTGTCAGACCGTACACGGAACAAGTGGAGAACAGGATTCGTGCTATGGATGAGAAAAAATAAAGGAAATCTGCGGAGATGTCGGCAGGATGGATTTTGAGGATGCCAGCGAAGCAGCAAAGCAGTTAGAGGATGGCGATTTCCTTCCTCAGTTGAAATTTGATGCATTAAAAGAACTGGAGCAGCGCATGTCCAAGATTAAAACGGATGAGTGCGAGCTTTTTAGTCAGCAAATTGCTGAATGCATTTGACGAAGCCGGTGTGACAGAGTCGAAACGGTGTCATTTTTATCCGGCAAAAAGAGTGTGGCAGAAGCAGGCGGAACCGGAGGAGACAGCTGTCTTTGAGGGAGCAGTGGATAATTTTGCAAACGGAATCGGAAAGTTTGAGTATCCGGTGCTTCTGGTAGACAGATCAAAGGATGAGTCAGGAAAAGAAGGGGTTCTTCTGACACCAGAGAACCTTTACTACAGCGCATGGATGACTTCCTATTACATTCCGGTGATGGATATTGAGTCTATCCAGGCTGTTACAGGACTATTAAACCGGGGCATTTATGTATATCAGAAGAATGGAAGTAAGACAAAACTTCCGCTGGCAGTGGAGCATGAAGAGATGGAAAAATTTGCAAAGGTGCTAGAAGATTTTGTGCGCTATCTGCAGGAAAAACCATTTTCCAGAAAAGAATCTTATCTTGCAAAGGAAAAACACGATACGATTTGCTGTTACCGTTGCGGTTACATCTATAAGGGCGTTGGTGTGTGTCCTCGCTGTGGTTATAAACAAAATGAATAGGACAACGTCTGGCTTCGTATACATAAAAAGAGAAGATATGCGGAGCAGAAAATGAAAGCATTCTTATTAAAATACCGTTCCAGCCTGCTGCTTTTTGCAGTGATGTTTTTATTCGGCTGGGAAGCGCAGCCGTCGTGGCAAAGTGGCAGTCTGACAGGGAAACAGAGGAGACGATGCACATCGAGGCGGCAGTCGATAACTGGGGACTTGGCTTTGGCGAGTCTGGAAAGGAACTGCAGCCGACCGGAAATGCCACGGCGGATGAGTTAAAGCAGTATGATACCTATTATATAGGAAGTAAAGAGGAAAAGGTGATCTATCTGACATTTGACTGCGGCTATGAAAACGGCAATACAGGAGCAATTCTGGATGCACTCAAAAACACAATGCACCGGGAACTTTTTTTGTCGTGGGACATTTTTTGGAGAGTGCGCCGGAATTGGTCAAACGGATGGTTACAGAGGGACACACGGTGGGAAATCACACCTATCATCATCCGGATATGTCGGCAATCTCGGACAAAGAGTCGTTTCAGAAAGAGCTCGATGCAGTCAGCAGTTTGTTTCAGGAAGTGACCGGACGGGGAGATGACAAAGTATTACAGACCGCCGCAGGGAAAATACAGTACAGAGAATCTTGCGATGGCAAAAGAATTGGGGTATAAGACCTTTTTCTGGAGCCTCGCCTATGTGGACTGGAATGCGGATGCACAGCCGACAGAGGAGGAGGCTTATGGAAAACTGATCGGACGCATCCATCCGGGCGCAATTGTATTGTTACATAATACATCATCCACCAATGGTAAAATTTTAGATGAGCTGCTCACAAGATGGGAGGACATGGGATATACCTTCCAGCCGCTGTCGCATTTATGGGGTGATGAGAAAACAAACTGACGAAAAATTTCTGAAAATGCCCGAATTTGTTTGCTTTTGGCAGAAAAGAGTATTATAATAAAAATAGATTGTTACATTTCGAGAAGATGTCAGAAAAACCAGAGAGGAGATTTGATATGAAAACAAAGAAAAAGCGGATTGCGCAGGAAATCCAGAGCCGTATTCTTACCATTGTGATTGCGATTTTTATGGTGGTTGCGGTTGTGGTCGCAGTTATGGTTGGAAATGTCAGCTTAAGTGCACAGAAGAATGATCTGGAGATGCAGTCGAAGGCAGCTTCTTACCAGCTTGAAATCTTTTTCAGGAGTATATGACCATTGTGGAGCAGATGGCGCTTGACAAAGATGTGCGGACACTGCTTACTGAGACAAAAGCAGGAGATAAGATCACAGAGTCGGCAGACTATCAGACGGTATTTCACGAGATGGAGAAAATTGCAGCAGAAGACAGTGATAACATTCAGGCAGTCTGGCTTGGAGATATTTATGCTAATGTGGTGACACAGTCAGACGGGTTTACAAGTGACAGCAGCTTTGAAATCACAGAGCGTACCTGGTATCGTGCAGTGGAGACGAACAGTACGATCCTGACAAGTGCTTATGTGGAGGCGAGTACCGGAAATCTGATCTTAAGTGCAGCAGCTCCGGTTTATGATGAAAATGGCAAGAATATCATTGGTGTTGCAGGAGCGGATATCGCACTTGAGCATATTGATGAACTGCTTTCGGCTTATAAGATTGGAAACAATGGATTTGTTATTTTAGTAACATCGGATGGAACCATTATTTATCATCCTAATTCAGATAACCAGTTGAAAAATCTTTCCGAGCTGAACGTTTCGGATTCCGTGATGAAAGCAATTCAGAGTCAGAACGGAACATCTGTGAAGTATAAAGCAGATGGAAGCAGCAAGTATGGATATGTCGGAAGAATCGGAACGACCGATTATTATACGTTAAGCTGTATGCCTTTCAGCGAATATTTAGCAAGCCTGATCCAGTGTATCATTATTGTACTGCTGCTTGTAATTGTTGGAGTTGTCATTATCATTATGGCAATCAGACGTCTGGCAGGCAATATCACAAAACCGATCGTTGCATTAAATGAGGTGGCACAGGAACTGGCAGAGGGTAATCTGGATGTATCGCTCGACGTTTCTTCAGAGAACGAGATTGGAGAACTTGCAGATTCCATCCAGAAGACCGTAAACCGGTTAAAAGAATACATTAATTATATTGATGAGATTGCGTATGTCCTGAACCGTTTATCCGATGGAAAACTGAAATTTACATTAAAATACGATTATGCAGGTGATTTTGCAAAAGTAAAAGATGGAATGATGCATATCTCAGAATCATTACAGGGAATGATCGAGAATATCATCAACAGTTCCGCACAGGTTTCGGCTGGTGCAGATGATCTTTCGAGAGCAGCCCAGAATATTGCTGAGGGTGCAAGCACACAGGCAGCTTCTGTGGAAGAACTTGTCGCAACTTCAGTTTCTGTATCTGAGCAGGTAAAAGAGAATACAGACGATGCATTAAAATCAGCAGATGAAACGGCACGTGTCACAAAGATGATGCAGGACAGCAGAATGCAGATGGATCAGATGACAGATGCGATGAACAAGATCACAGAGACTTCCAATGAAGTTGTCAGCATCATCAAGACAATTGAAGATATTGCAGACCAGACGAATCTGTTGGCACTGAATGCTTCGATTGAGGCTGCAAGAGCCGGTGAAGCCGGTAAAAGGATTTGCAGTGGTTGCTTCTGAGATTGGATCGCTTGCAGAAGGAAGTTCCAAGGCAGCAAATAATACAAAAGATTTGATTGGAATTTCCATTCAGGAAATCGAACGGGGAACAGAACTTGCAGCGAATGTTGTTGCTTCCATGCAGGAAGTATTGGATGCAATTGAAAATGTCAATGGTATGATCGGGAAGAGTGCAGAGAATAACCAGACGCAGAATCAAAACATTGAGCAGATCAAACTTGGTATCGAAGAAATCTCCAAGGCAGTGGAAGATAATTCTGCATCTGCAGAGGAGACTTCTGCAACATCAGAGGAGCTGGCTGCACAGGCTGCAACACTCGAAGCGCTTGTCAAGCATTTTGACCTCGAAGATGACGGCAGCAACGATACAACAAGATAGAAAAATCCCACCGGCAGATATGATTTCCTTCGTGAGCGAAGCGAACAGGAACATCCTATCTGCCGGTGGGATTTTGCTGTCGCCCAATACCTTTTGGCGGGCTCATCAATCTTTTTGCATACGAAACCTAGACACTGCAAATGTGAATTGTTATAATAAGAGATACGGAAAAAGAAGGTAGTGAAGAACACTGCCAAAATGCAGGATTCATAAAGATGGAGCAGACATGAACAGGATAGCAATTGTGGAAGACGATCAGGGTTATCGTGACACACTTTTTACTTATATAAAACAATATGAACAAGAACGTGATACAGCATTTGAGGCGACACCTTTTGAGAAAGCGGATGATTTTCTGGCAGTTTATAACGGAGATTATGACATTATCCTGATGGACATTGAGATGCCTGGAACAAACGGCATGGATGCAGCAGAGCAGATCCGTAAAAAGGATGCCCAGGTAGTCATCATGTTCATTACGAACATGGCGCACTATGCAATCAAAGGATATGAAGTGGGCGCACTGGACTTTGTCTTAAAGCCGATCCAGTACCTGAATTTTGCCAATAAGATGGATCGTGCCATGCAGCTGGTGGAGAACCGCGGAAGCAAACCGGTGATGATCCAGACGGGAACCGGCGTCAAAAAGATTGATTCCAGAGACATTTTTTATGTGGAGATCCAGAATCATGTGTTGCGCTATCACACAAAACAGGGCAATTTTGAGGTGCGCGGAAGCTTGAAAAATGTGGAAGAGGAGCTTCCAAAGGGGCTGTTTGCAAAATGTAGCAACTGGTGTCTGGTAGGTCTGACACATGTTGCAGAGATTAAGGATGACACAGTGATCGTAGAGGGAGATGAACTGCAGATCAGCCGCCGCAGTAAGAAAAACTTTATGACGGCACTCATCCGCAGTGTAGGGAGAAGTTAAGAATGGTTCGTGATTTTGGTATCATGTTTTTTCAGGATTTTTTTATTGCTGGTATGTGTATCTGTTTCTCATGCCATTGCATGTCATGGAAAAGAAAAAATAAAAAACGGTCTGATACTTTGTGGGGCTTGGTGTGTCATGCTTGCAGCAAGACTGCTCATTCCGGCAATCGGGGAACATCTGATCGCAGAGTTTTTCATGCGTTTTGTGATCACGATGATTGCTGTTGGACTGATCAGCAAAAAATAAGCTGGGAAATGATTTATTGTACGGTCTGGCCGCTCATTGTATATCATTGTATCAATATTATCTGGAACAGTTTACATCGCGTTTCTGCCATTGAGCAGCAGCCGCGGGTGCTGCAATATCTCTTTTCTCTCCTGTTTTTTGCGGCAATGTATCTGCTTTTGTCCATCACACTGTTTCGCTGGCTTCCGAGAAATGGATTTTACCAGGCAGGACCAAGAAGAACACTCTCAGCAGCAGCAGTGCTTTTCTTATCCTTGTTTTCTTACTACAATTTTTACCAGAACCGTGGAGAATCAAATCTTGCGGTTCTGGTTCAGCTATATTGTGTGACTTTTTTGTATCTGCAGGCAGAGCTTTTCAAAAAAGCGAAGTAAAAGCAGGAGTATGCGCTGATGGAGCGCATGTGGTACCAGCAGAAGAAGCAGTACGAGATCGCAAAAGACCAGATGCAGGTGATCGACCGCAAATGTCACGACCTGAAATATCAGGTGGCAGCAATGCGGCATATTGAAAACCCGGCAGAGCGGGAGAAAAATTTAAAAGAACTGGAGCAGTCTATCCGTATTTACGACTCTATCGTAAAAACAGGAAATGAGATTCTGGATACATTGCTCTCAGAGAAGAGCCTGATCTGTGAGGCAAGAGATATTACCATGCACTGTGTGATCGATGGAAAGAAGCTGTTCTTCATGGATTCCATTGATATTTATGCACTGTTTGGGAAATGCCATCGATAATGCCATCGAATGTGTGGAAAAGTTTTCAGAGAAAGAGATGAGGTTTATCGATATCTGTGTTGCAGAAAAGCAGCATTTTTATATATCCGTTTTTCGAATCCAATCGAGCGGGCACCAGAGTATGAGAATGATCTGCCAAAGACCACGAAGAAAAACAAGCAGTATCACGGGATTGGGTTAAAGAGTATCCGGCACATTGCAGAGAAATACGGGGGGATATCTCAGTATCCACAGAGATGAACTGTTTCAATCTGGAAGTGCTGCTCCCGGTGAAGTAAAAGAACAACCGTCTGTCTGAATTATACATATAGTTTGGATAGACGGTTTCGTATTTACAAAGGAACACCACTTACGTCACAAAAAGCACCGACTAAGTCAGGTTCGTTGAAAAATTAACGAATTTTATTTATTATTTATGTATTGAAATTGGAACAATATATAAAAATAGCCTGAAACGATACAAAGTGACAGGCACCATAAATAATAAAAAGGATGTGTTATATGCGACGAATTCAAAATCTGATGGAGCAGTGGCTTTTCATTGGACCTGACAACAGACAAGAGCAGGTGAACTTGCCACATACATGGAATGCAAAAGACGGACAGGACGGAGGAAATGATTACTACAGAGGAACCTGCCACTATGAGAAAACATTTGAAAAACCGGAATTTGATCCGGAGGCAGAGGAAGTATATCTGGAGTTTCTTGGTGTAAATGCAAGCAGTGATGTGACTGTGAACGGAAAAGAACTTGCACATCATGATGGCGGATATTCCACATTCCGCATCAATATCACAGAGGTTTTAGAAGACCGGAATAAACTGGAAGTGACCGTGGACAACTCCGTCAATGGAAAAGTATATCCGCAGAAAGCCGATTTTACGTTCTATGGCGGAATTTACCGCGATGTCCGTTTCCTGATCGTGTCAAAAGAGCATTTTGACTTAGATTACCTCGGAAGTAACGGAATTAAGATCACACCGGAAGTAAAAGAGAACGAAGCGAATGTTCATATCGAAACATTTACCAATACAGAGGAAGCACAGGTAAACGTTCAGATCAAAGATCAGGACGGAAAAAGTAGTTGCAGAAGGGAACGGATGTGACGTAAATCTTAATATCCAGAATCCAATCCGCTGGCATGGAAGAAAAAATCCATACCTTTATACGGCAGTTGCAACGCTGACCGTAAATGGGGAAGTGAAGGATGAGATCACGAACCGTTTTGGTATCCGTACTTTTTCGGTAGATCCAAAGAATGGATTTTTCTTAAACGGAGAGCATTATCCACTTCACGGAGTTTCCAGACATCAGGATTTTTAAAGCATTAGGAAATGCGATTTCAACAAAAAACCATGATGAAGATATGGATATGATCTGCGAACTTGGGGCAAATACGATTCGTCTCGCACACTATCAGCATGACCAGTATTTTTATGATCTCTGTGATGAGAGAGGTATGGTCGTATGGGCAGAGATTCCATACATTTCGGAACATATGCCGGGCGGAAGAGAGAACACCATCAGCCAGATGAGAGAGCTGATCGTTCAGAATTACAATCATCCGTCGATTGTAGTATGGGGCGTATCCAATGAAATTACCATCAGTACAAAGGACAAAAAAGATATGTTGGACAATCATCATGTGTTAAATGATCTTTGCCACAAGATGGACCCGACAAGACTGACAACGTTAGCATGTTATGCAATGTGCGGACCATTTAACCGTTCTGCACACATCACAGATCTGGTTGGATGGAATTTATATCTGGGATGGTATGTACCGGGATTTTTCTTAAATGATCTGTTCTTAAGATTTTTCCACCTTGTATTCCCGAACCGCCCGATCGGTTATTCCGAGTATGGCGCGGAAGGTATGCCAAACCTTCACAGCAGAAGACCGAGACGTGGAGACCATACTGAGGAATATCAGGCAAAATATCATGAGTATATGATCAAATGTTTCGAGCGTCATCCATTTATGTGGAGCACTTATGTGTGGAATATGTTTGATTTTGCGGCAGATGCTAGAAATCAGGGCGGCGAGCCGGGCATGAACCATAAGGGACTTGTGACATTTGACCGCAAGACAAAGAAAGACAGTTTCTTCTTATATAAAGCATATTGGAGTGACGAACCATTTGTACATCTGTGTGGATCACGCCGCAGTGACCGTTCTGAGGATACAACGACCATTAAAGTTTACACAAACCAGCCGGTCGTATCCTTATACAATAACGGAGAGCTGATCGAGCAGAAGAGCGGAAATCATATTTTTACCTTCCAGCTTCCTATGGAAAAAGAGAATAAGATCGAAGCTGTAGCCGGAAGTGTGAAGGATGCGATGGTACTTCATCACACAGAAAAAAAGAGAATCCGGATTATAAGCTGAAAAAAAGAAGCGAAAAAGAGTGAAAACTGGGTATAGATTTTAGCAGGATATTCCAAAGGAGAAGAAATAATGAGTAATCAAAAAGAAAAACCACTGCACAGGCAGCCGGAATGAACCGGGCAAAACCGTATCAGCTTGTGCTGTTCCCGATGAACAATGGTGCGACAAATGTTTATTATATCCTCACCATGAATTTTATCGCATATTATGCAAACGGAGTGTTAGGACTTGCGCTTATGTTTGCAACGACAATGGTAACCGTATGCGTCTTTTTGATGCCGTGACGGATCCGATCATCGGAGCTTTGATCGACCGGACAAATTCAAAAATTCGGTAAATTCCGTCCATACATGGTAATCGGAAATGTGATCATGATCGTTTCTTCCATTTTACTGTATTTTGGAACGAGGATCATCGCACCGGACATGCAGTGGCTGCGCTATGCATGTTTTGTGTTATTTTATGCATTATATGTTATCGGATACACATTCCAGACAGCCTGTACCCGTTCCGGACAGACTTGTCTGACAAACGATCCGAAACAGCGCCCGATGTTTACTATTTTTAATACGATCGCCAGCCTGATCGGTATGGGACTTGTACAGTTTCTGGCACCGATCTTAGGTGACCGTCTTGGCGGCTATAACAGCGCAAACTTTTTTTGATTTTATGATCCCGCTTGCCATCGTGGTATCTGCAGTGCTGACACTTCTTGCAGTGATCGGTATCTGGGAGAAAAGACAGACCGGAATTTTTCGGTGTTGGCAATAAACAGGAAAAAGTAAAATTAAAAGAATATATTGCTATTTTAAAAGCAAACAAAGAGCTGCAGCGTCTTATGGTCGCAGGAGCGGGATGCAAGCTCGCTTTCTCCATTGCAACGAATATGACAGTACTCTGTATGCTTTACGGAGCAATGATGGGAGACTACGGCGGACTGTATCTTCCGATGATGATCGTCGGATATATTTTCTCTGTTCCGTTCTTCCTTTTGACGGTAAAGACATCACAGAAGCATGGACAGAAAGCTTCACTGGTGCGCTATACAATGCTTGCGCTGGTCATGTACATTGGAGTTTTGGTGTTGTTACTGTTATGGAAGCAGGGGGTTCCGGCATTTAACTTAAGCCTGAGATCCATCAATGTATACACGGTGTTATTTGTGTTATTCTTTGGTATCGGTTATGGTGCATATTATGCAACAGCAGATATGCCGATTCCGATGGTTGCAGACTGTTCCGATTATGAGACATACCGTTCCGGACAGTATGTGCCGGGAATTATGGGAACACTATTTTCACTTGTAGATAAATTAGTAAGTTCTCTTGGATCCACCATCGTTGGTGCAGCCGTTGCAATGATCGGTATCCAGACCTTGCCGGACAGCAAGACACCATATTCTTCCTGGAATGCATGGAGTTGTTCTGATTCTGTTCTGTATTGTTCCGATGATCGCATGGCTTGCAACACTCTGGGCAATGAAAGGCTACACTTTAACAGGAGCCAGAATGAAAGAGATCCAGGCTGTCAATGCTGTGAGAAAACACGCTGTAAGTGAGGGAACGTCACTGGAAGAAGCCATGGAAAAATGGAAAACTTATGAGGATGTGCCGGAAGAATTCAAATGACCACTTACGTCATAAAAAAGAACCGACTAGGGCGGGTTTGTTGATTTTTTAACAAAATTTTAATAAAATGAAAACACAAAGTAAACAAAGTTCGTCAAAATGACGGAATTTGAAAAAAGAAATGGAGAAAAATTATGGGAGAGAGCAAAAAGAAGTGAAAGCCCGCAAGAAGGCTTTCCGTAAAGCAAAACACAGAGCGATCCGTCCATGGAAAGGATTATCAATTGTATGTGCAATTCTGGCAGTGATCTTTGTGCCGCTGTACAGCTTATTAAACGTTTTTGATAATTCACTGGCTATTTTCGTCGGAGGAACATTCTGGAAATTAAAGAATGAGGATCAAAGCGCACAGTACTTTACCTCTGACTTTGAGTCTACAGAAGATATGGTTGACTACGGATTACAGCTTGTCCAGCAGGTGGAGGCAGAAGGTGCAGCGCTTCTTATGAATGAGAACAATGCACTTCCTTTAGCAGAAGGTGCCAATGTCAGTCTGTTTTCCAATTCATCTGTAAACCTTGTTTATGGTGGTACAGGATCCGGTAACATTGATGCTTCCACAGCAGATACATTAAAAACTGCAATGGAAAAACAGGTTTCCATGTAAATGAAACACTCTGGAACTTCTATGAATCCGAAGAGATGGGAATGTACAAACGTGGAAATGGTGGTACGATCGCAACTGCAAGTGCCGTTGTAACAGAGGTTCCATGGAATGAGTACACAGACGAAGTGAAAGATTCTGTAAGCTCTTATGGTGATGCAGCAATCGTCACATTATCCCGTGTAGGCGGTGAGGGTGCCGACCTTGCATACGGCGATGTCAATTATCTTGCATTAGATGACAATGAAAAAGAAATGCTTTCCAATGTGGCAGCAATGAAAGCAGACGGAACAGTGAGCAAGATCATTGTGCTGATCAACTCTGCAAATGCATTACAGGTAGATTTCTTAAAAGACAATACTTATAATGTAGATGCCTGTCTGTGGATCGGCGATGTCGGAATTACAGGTATCAATGCAGTGGCTGATATCCTTGCAGGTAACGTCAATCCATCCGGAAGCCTTGTGGATACCTACTGCTATGATAATTACTCTTCACCAGCCATGGCGAACTTCACGCCAATGATTTATGAAGGCTATACAGAAGAACTGATCCCTGAAAAGCAAAAAGCTACATGGTATATCAGGAAGGTATCTACGTAGGATACAAATATTATGAGACACGTTATGAAGACACGGTTATGGGAACCGGAAACGCAGGAAGCTATGTATACAGTGATGATGTAGCATTCCCATTCGGTTATGGATTAAGCTATACAGATTTCGAGTACAGTGACATGACAGGTGTTTATGATGCTGCGACAGATTCTTATAACTTTAATGTGACAGTTACCAATACAGGTGATACTTATTCCGGAAAAGAGACCGTTCAGATTTACGCACAGTCTCCATATACAGAGTATGACAAAGAGAATTCTGTAGAGAAATCTGCAGTACAGTTATGCGGATTTGGCAAAACAGATATTTTAGCTCCGGGTGAGTCCCAGACATTAACGATCAATGTGGACAGGGCAGATATCGCATCTTATGATGCATACGGTGCAAAAACATATATCTTAGATGCAGGTGATTACTATTTTACAGCAAAGCAACAGATGCACACAATGCGGTAAACAACATTCTTGCAGCAGCCAAAGGATTTACAGCTGAGAATGGAATGGATGCAGAAGGTAATGCAGAACTTACATTCCAGTGGACAAATGATACATTAGATACCACTACTTATGCAGTGTCTAAGAGCGGTGCAGAGGTGACAAACCAGTTATCTGATTCCGATATGAACCTTTACGAAGGCGCCGGAGATAACTCCGTAACTTACCTTTCACGTAATGACTGGGAGGGAACATTCCCAACAGAATCTCCGGTATTTGCATTGACAGATACTATGATCGATGACCTGCAGGTAGTCCAGTATGATGCAGCAGATTATGATACGGTAGAGATGCCGACATTAGGAGCAAAAAATGGTCTTACTTTATACGATATGATCGGCAAAGATTATGACGATGCTGACTGGGATACTTTATTAGACCAGCTTACCTATGATGAGATGGTAACTTTAATTGGCGACTCCTTCCACTGGACAATGCCGATCAAATCGATCCAGGCTCCGGGTTCCCGTGATGAGAACGGACCACAGGGACTGACTGCTTCCTTTATTCGGCAATACGGATAAGAAAAACTGACAGCAACTGCATTTACATCTGAGGATGTGATGGCAGCAACTTTCAATACGGATATTATGACAGAAATTGGTAAAGTGATCGGTAATAACTGTCTGTCTGCAGGCGTTGCGATTCTTTACGGACCGGGTAACAATATCCACAGAAATCCTTATGGCGGACGTAACTTCGAGTACTACAGTGAAGATGGATTCCTTTCCGAAAAATGAGTGCTTACGAAGTGGCAGCTATCCAGAAAAAGGTGTTCATGTCGTAATGAAACACTTTGCATTAAATGACTGCGAGCAGGATCGTATCGGTCTTGGCGTATGGCTCTCTGAGCAGGCAGCACGTGAAGTATATTTAAAAGCATTCCAGGATGTGTTTGAAGAAGGAAATGCAAACGGAACCATGGTTGCTTACACACGTTGGGGATGTATCTGGTCCGGCGGTAACAAAGGCTTGATGACCGGAATCATGAGAAATGAGTGGGGCAGCAATGGACTTACCATCACAGACAACGTTCTTAATCCATATGTCAATGGCCCGGACGGAGTGATGGCAGGTGGTGTTACAACCTATGATGCCATGATGCCGTATGTGACCAAAGAATTACCGGCATATAAAAATGATCCGGTTATGGTAACAGCAATGCGCGAGGCATGCCACCATGATCTGTATGTATTAGCAAACTCTGTTGCTATGAATGGTGTTGGTGAAAATACAACCATTAAATTTGTACAGCCAAAATTACTTGTGATCTTAAAGACAATTGCGACCATCGGTGTAGTAGGATTCATCCTCTCACTTGTGATGTTCATTCTGAAAAAACGCAAGTTCAAAAAGAGTGAAGAGTACACAAGCTATATGGCATGGAAAAAAGAGTTAAAACAGAATAAGCAGAATAAACAGTAAGAAATGATGCGGAAGAAGGCATTGCACAGCAAAATGTGTGATGTCTTTTTTTTCATGACCATACGTCTGAGGAGGTTTACATCTCACTGAAAATAGTGACTTAAAATAATGAAAAATTGTGCAGCCCTACAAAAGAAAAAATATTTTAGAAAAATATGTAAAAAGTTATTGACAACTAACTATCGTTAGATTATACTAACCAACGTAGAAACGAAAAAGATTATCAATAGTCTTTGGAAAGATAAGGAAGAGGAAGATATGATGCCTTTAACAATGGTGAAAACAGGTGAAGAGAATACAATCAAAAAGTTGGCGGAAAAGAAGAAACAAGAAAATTCCTTGAGAATCTTGGATTTGTAACTGGAGGAGAGGTTACGGTCGTATCTGAAATCGAGGGAAACCTGATCGTGAATGTCAAGGATTCGAGGGTTGCGATCGGAAAAGACATGGCAAACAAGATCATGGTCTAGGTGTGCCAGCTCTGTAAGCTGTAAGCAATGGCAGGGCGTTTTCCTGCCTGCTGATAAATGATTAAAAAAAAAAAGGAGCCGTTAGGAAATGACATTAAAAGAAATAGCTGTCGGACAGACAGTAAAAGTCAAAAAGTTAACTGGCGAGGGCCCGGTTAAGAGAAGGATCATGGATATGGGTATCACAAAAGGTGTGGATGTTTTTGTCAGAAAAGTAGCACCGCTTGGCGACCCTATAGAGGTTACTGTGCGCGGATACGAGTTATCCCTCCGCAAAGCAGATGCAGAGATGATCGAAGTGGAATAATTTTTTTGTCCATGGGTTACATAAGACTAACTCAAAAGATAAAAATGTTATGAAAATGAGTAGTGCTGGCATACTTTTGCAGGATGCGGCATGCGGATTCCAGACATGGAAACGGACTTACATAGAAGCAGAAAAGGAGAGTTGATCATGGCAGTTAAAATTGCACTCGCAGGAAATCCAAACTGCGGTAAAACGACATTATTTAATGCCCTGACAGGTTCTAACCAGTTTGTTGGTAACTGGCCAGGTGTAACTGTAGAGAAAAAGGAAGGAAAGTTCAAAGGACATAAAGATGTCGTCATTATGGACTTACCAGGTATCTATTCTTTATCTCCATACACACTTGAGGAAGTAGTTGCAAGAAACTACCTCATCGCTGAGAGACCGGATGCGATCTTAAATATCGTCGACGGTACAAACATCGAGCGTAACCTTTACCTTTCCACACAGCTTATGGAATTAGGTATTCCGGTCATCATGGCAGTCAACATGATGGACGTTGTGGAGAAGAGCGGTGAGAAAATCCACACAGATAAATTAAGCAAAAAAATTAGGCTGTGAAGTCGTTGAGATTTCCGCTTTAAAAGGAAACCGGGATCAAAGAGGCAGCTGAGAAGGCAGTAAAGCTTGCAGAGAGCAGAAAAGCAGCAGTTGTAACCCATGAGTTTTCTAAAGAGGCTGAGGATATTATTGCAGAAGTAGAAGGCAAGTTAAAAGGAATGCCGGAAGAACAGAAGAGATTCTTTGCGATCAAATTACTGGAAAAAGATGATAAGATCAATGAAATGATGACAAACGTTCCGGATGTATCCGCAGAGATCAAAGAGATGGAAGATAAATTTGATGATGATACCGAGAGTGTTATCACAAATGAGAGATATGTATACATTTCTTCTATCATTGGCGACTGTGTGACAAAGAACACCAAAGAAAAACTGACAACTTCTGATAAGATCGACCGCATCGTGACAAACAGATGGGCAGCATTACCTATTTTCGCACTAGTGATGTTCATTGTATATTATGTATCTGTTACAACCGTTGGAGCACTGCTGACAGACTGGACAAACGACACACTGTTTGGAGAATGGATCATTCCGGAGCACAGAGCTTCTTTGAAGGCATCGGATGTGCAGACTGGCTGACAAGGACTTATCGTAGATGGTGTGATCTCCGGTGTCGGTGCAGTTCTTGGTTTCGTACCACAGATGTTAGTATTATTTATTTTCCTTGCTTTCTTAGAGAGCTGCGGATATATGGCACGTGTTGCCTTCATCATGGACCGAATCTTCCGCAAATTCGGACTTTCCGGTAAATCCTTCATTCCGATGCTGATCGGAACTGGCTGCGGTGTTCCTGGTATCATGGCTTCCCGTACGATCGAGAATGACCGTGACCGTAAAATGACCATCATGACAACAACCTTTGTACCTTGTGGAGCAAAACTTCCAATCATCGCCCTGATCGCAGGTGCGTTCTTCGATAACTCCGGATGGGTCGCAACAAGCTGTTATTTCGTTGGTATTGCAGCGATCATCTGCTCCGGTATCATCCTGAAAAAAACAAACCTGTTCGCCGGTGATCCGGCTCCGTTTGTTATGGAGCTTCCGGCTTACCACTGGCCGACGGTAAGCAACGTTCTTCGCAGCATGTGGGAGCGTGGCTGGTCCTTCATCAAAAAAGCAGGTACGATCATTCTTTTATCTACCATCGTATTATGGTTCTTAATGAGCCTTCGGATGGGAGAGCGGAAGCTTTGGAATGGTTGAGGAGTTAAATAACTCTATCCTTGCTTCTATCGGAAGCGCAATCGCATGGATCTTTGCACCACTTGGCTGGACAAAAGCAGGTGAAGGATGGAAAATGGCAGTTGCAGCGATCACTGGTTTGATTGCAAAAGAGAACGTTTAGCAACATTTGGTATGTTATATGGATTCGGAGAAGTCGCAGAAGATGGTGCTGAGATCTGGGGTAACCTTGCAGCGAGCTATGACTCCGATCGCAGCTTATGGATTTTACGGTGTTCAACTTACTGTGTGCACCATGCTTTGCAGCAATGGGAGCGATCAAACGTGAGATGAACAATGCAAAAATGGTTCTGGTTCGCAATCGGATATCAGTGTGGACTCGCTTATGTGGTATCACTCTGCATCTACCAGATCGGTACATTAATTACAACTGGAACATTCGGAATCGGAACAGTTGTGGCATTCCTGCTTGTGATCGGATTCTGTACTTACTGTTCCGCCCATACAAAAGAGAGCAACAGCTCTTTGAAGGTTGACGCAAAAAAGTTGTAAGTGCAAAATAATAGTCATTTCAGGAAGAAGCCTCATACATAGAGGCTTCTCCTTAAAAACAGAAAGGCGGTAGTATAATATGGGGAACATTCGTTGTATTAGTTGTTTTGATATCCTGGTCATGTCCTGACACGGTGGGATTTGCGGAACTGCTGTGGCGATTCATGAAATTTTTTCTGGAAGGACTGCGAAAAATAGCTGGTAGAGGAAAACCCGATACATCCGGCAATCTCTTCGATGCTGTGATTGGTTGTGAGCAGCAGGTCACGCGCAGACGCCAGCCGCACTTCATTCAGGTAAGCGATGGGAGATTTCCCGTACAGCTCTGCAAAACGGTGTGAAAGGTAATATTTTGAGAGGCTGCAGTTTTCGGCAAGCGAATCCAGAGAGATCATGCTCTGGTAATTGTGCTCGATAAAGCGTTTTACCTTGTGGCATTCATGGCTGCTGTTCTGCGCATCCACCACTTCATAGGATACATGGTCTTTCCGGCAGAAATATAAAATTAAAATATCCAGATAATGCTGGCAGATCTCTGCGTAGCGGTCCTGTTTATTATGCATTTCGCGCAGGATATTTTCAAAACACTGGCGGATAAAAGGCGAGTTTGCAGAAGCAGGGACGTGAATGTATTCCGGTTCTTTGTCGGTATTCAGTTTTAATCCTTCCACCCCGAGCACATAATAATCCAGCGGATTTTCCGGATCGGAAAACTCTGTGTGTGTTACCTGCGCACCAATCACGACAAGGCTGTTTGAGGAGACCGGGACAGATTCATTTTCTATCTGCATATGACCGGTTCCTTCTTTAATAAAGAAGATTTCCGTAAAATGATGGCTGTGGGGAAAAGAAGTCCAGTCATTTTCAAATTTGGATGCTGAGATGGAAAGCAGGCGGAAATGGATTTCCGGCTGTACCTCATTATCCAGATTAAACTTGCGGTTACTCATGGAAAATACAGTCCTTTCATGTTATAATTGCAATGATTTCCTATTTATATAGGAACGGTGTTGTACTTAGTATACAATAGAAAAAAGCAAAATAACAAGATTTTTAAAATAAAGCAAGAATTATAAAATATAGAGCAATATATGGATAGGAAAAAAGAGATGGCGTACTATATAATAACAAATGTAGGGAAGGAAACATAAGAACTTATAGTGAAAATTAACAAAAATGGGAGGTTACTATGAAGAAAAAAATTTTGTGTACAATGATGAGCATGGTAATGGCAGCATCTTTATTTGCGGGGTGCGGTACAGATTCAGGAACGGAGAATTCTGCGTCAGATAACAGCAAGACAGAAGAAACTGGACAGACAACATCAGATGATCCATATGCAGCTTATGCTGGAACAACAATCAGTGTAGCCGCAATTGAGACAGGTTATGGTTCGCAAATGTGGCAGGAAGTGACAGATGCATTTACAGAAGAAACCGGAATTCAGGTAGAACTTACAACAGATAAAAAATTGGAGGATGTAATAGGACCATCCATGCAGGGAGGCGAATACCCGGATGTTATTCATCTGGCCACGGGACGTGAAGCTGCGTTAACGGAACAGTTTATTAAGGGAAATATGATTACTGACATTACAGATGTCTTATCTATGAAAGTTCCGGGAGAAGATAAACTTGTTTCAGAGAAGATTGCAGGAGGATTTACAGATACATCATTGACGAATCCTTATGGTGATGGAAAGACATATCTTGCACCAATGTTTTATTCCCCATGTGGTCTGTTTTATAATGCAGGTCTTTTAGAAGAAAAAGGATGGGATGTTCCAACAACCTGGGATGAAATGTGGGAACTTGGAGATAAAGCAAAAGAAGAGGGAATTTATTTATTTACATATCCGACAACAGGATATTTTGATGCATTTTTCTATGCATTAATGTATGCCGCAGGCGGACCTGAATTCTTTGATAAGGCCACAAATTATGAAGAAGGTATCTGGGAAACACCAGAAGCACAGACATGTTTTGATATTGTTGCAAAGTTAGCTGAGTACACAAATCCTATTACACCGGCACAGGCAAATGATCAGGATTTTACACAGAACCAGCAGTTAGTACTTGATAATAAGGCAATTTTCATGCCAAATGGAACCTGGATTGTCGGTGAAATGGCAGATGCTCCTCGTGCAGATGGATTTAAGTGGGGTATGACAGCTCTTCCGGCGGTAAAAGCGGGAGGAGACAGTTATAGTTATACATGGTTTGAACAGGCATGGATTCCTTCTGGTGCAGAACATCAGGATGCAGCAAAATTATTTATCTCATATTTATACAGTGATAAAGCATGTGAAATTTTTGCAAAAGCAGGAGCTATTCAGCCGGTATTAGGAATTGCAGATAAATTAGAAGGTGATAATGTCATGTTTTATTCTATCTATGATAATGGAGCAAAGGCAGCCATGGGCAATTTTGCATCATTTGAAGCAATTCGGGTATTGAAGTACGTACTGTATTCTTTGACCCTGTAAACTCTTTGGTATCAGGAGATATGACAGAGCAGGAGTGGATTGATGGAATTATTTCGGCAAGTGACCAGATGCGGGCAAATTTGAAATAAGAGTTTTTAGTTTTCCTTAATGCTATAGTGGTAAAAATGAGTCGGCGGACAGGATTTTTGTCCGCCGAATTTTAAATAGTACGGTTTGTTTGAAAGGAACGTGAAAGTATGAAAAAAGCCAGAGGACGAAGCGGTTTTTTGGTGGTATGCATAGCACCCGCAGTAATTTTATTTTTTGTGTTTATGATATTGCCTACCTTAAATGTATTCCGAATGTCGTTATTTGAAAAGGGTGCATATTCACCGAATGAAGCATTTGTTGGTCTGAAAAATTTTAAAACATTAATATCGGATACTAATTTTATAAGGTCCATGCAAAACATGATTTTACTTATTGTTGTTGTTACAATAGTTACCTTTGCATTTGCACTTGTTTTTGCGGGTATTCTGTCAAGAGAAAAAATCAGGGGACAGAATTTTTTCCGTATTATTTTTTATATTCCCAATATTTTATCGGTTGTAGTAATTGCAGGTATTTTTTCTGCAATTTATAAGCCGGAGAACGGAATGCTAAACAGTATTATCGGACTGTTTCATAAAATGGAGAACCCGATTTTGTGGAAAGGTGAATCGCTTGTGATCGTCAGTCTTATTATTGCAATGATCTGGCAGGCGATTGGTTACTATATGGTAATGTATATGGCATCTATGGCAAGCGTACCGGAAAGCCTTTATGAAAGTGCTGGATTAGATGGTGCTGGAAGAATGGTTCAGTTTTTTCAGATTACAATTCCTCTGATTTGGACTAATATTCGCACAACACTGACATTTTTTATTATTTCTACTATTAATATGGCATTTCTTTTTGTAAAAGCTATGACTTCTGGCGGCCCAAACGGAGCTTCTGAAGTGGCATTGAGCTATATGTATGGACAAAAAGATGCGGGTTTATATGGATACAGTATGTCAATAGGTGTTGTGATATTCATTTTCTCATTTGCATTATCTGCACTTGTAAATAAAGTTACAGAGCGGGAACCACTGGAATTTTAAGGAGAGAAAACATGAAAGAGAAGAATAATCCGAATTCTGCGGAACGGTTGTATAAATTTTTATCTATTTAGTTTTAATAATGCTTGCAGTCAGTATTATTATTCCGGTGGTATGGGTATTTATGGCATCTATCAAACAGAATAAAGAATTTTATGGAAATCCGTGGACTTTGCCGGAGGGTTTTTATTTTCAGAACTTTATTGATGCCTGGAATACAGCAAAAATGGGAGATTACATGTTAAACTCCGCATTTGTTACAGCTTTGGCACTTGTAATTCTTTTAATTGTTGCACTGCCGGCAGCTTATTGTTTGTCACGTTTTAAATTTAAAGGAAGCAAATCTTTAAATGCGGCTTTTATGGGTGGTCTTTTTATTAACGTGAATTATATTGTTGTTCCAATTTTTCTGATGCTGCGAGATGGAGACAATTGGCTGAAATCAGTAATTGGGAAAAGTTTTCTTTTAAATAATCTGGTCATACTTGCAATCGTATATGCTGCAACAGCACTTCCGTTTACAATTTATCTGTTGTCAGGGTATTTTTCAACATTGGCACATGATTATGAAGAAGCGGCATATATTGATGGAGCAGGTTATAGTACAACGATGTGGAAAATTATTTTCCCAATGGCAAAACCATCTATTATTACGATAATCTTGTTTAATTTTCTTTCTTTTTGGAATGAATATATCATTTCCATGACACTAATGAGTTCGGCAAAGGGACCGAAAACGTTACCGGTAGGATTATTAAATCTGATGCAGGCACAGCAGTCAGCAGCACAGTATGGAATTATGTATGCAGGACTTGTAATAGTAATGCTTCCTACATTAATTTTATATATATGTGTTCAGAATAAACTGACACAGGGAATGACTGTTGGTGGTTTAAAGGGTTGATGAGAAGGGAGATTAAAATGGAATTTTGGAAAAAGCACACAAAATGCAGAATAATTTTAATGGCAGCTCTTTTTATTGCCGGAATAAGCCTGTCTGTTTTTGGATGGGGTATGACAGGAAAAATGACAGGTTTATGAATTATGCTTATTGGAATTATCTGTTTATTAATGGCATTGTGGATTTATAATTGCCCTTTTGCAGAAAAAGAAGAAAAGAAAGTAATTATATGGATGAAATAGAGTGAGGAAGAAAAATGAGCGAGAAAAATACAGGCCGTGTCACAATTCCTACAAATCTGGATGTGGTTCCAGAGACAATTGAGTTAATGAAACGCTGGGGTGCAGATGCAATCCGCGATTGTGACGGAACAGAATTCCCGGAAGAGCTGACAAAGACCGGGGCAAAGATTTATGCAACTTACTACACCACGAGAAAAGATAATGAGTGGGCGAAGGCAAACCCGGATGAGGTGCAGCAGTGTTATATTATGAGTGGATTTTATACGGCTGTTGAAAGCGAACTGCAAATTCCTCTGATGAAGGGGATTTCGGAGGAGTTAATGCAGGTCAATACAAGAGATGATATTAAACGATGGTGGGAAGTCATTGACCGTTCCACAGGTCAGGTGGTATCGACAGCGCAGTGGGAATACAACGGGGAGTCAGGGTGTGTCTGTATTCATGAGGCAGAACCGTTTCATGAATATACTGTAAGCTTTCTGGCGTACATTATCTGGGATCCGGTACATATGTATAATGCAGTGACAAATGACTGGAAGGATTTTGAACATCAGATTACATTTGACGTAAGACAGCCGAAAACACATAAATATTCCATGGAGCGTCTGCGCAAGTTCTGCGCAGAGCATCCATATGTCAATGTCATCCGCTATACGACGTTTTTCCATCAGTTTACATTGATGTTTGACGAGTTAAAGCGAGAAAAATATGTGGATTGGTATGGTTATTCTGCGTCAGTCAGTCCTTATATTTTAGAGCAGTTTGAAAAAGAGGTGGGTTATCCATTCCGTCCGGAGTATATAATCGATCAGGGATATTATAACAATCAGTACCGTGTACCTGGTAAAGAATATAAGGATTTCCAGGCATTCCAGCGCAGAGAAGTTGCAAAGCTTGCAAAAGAGATGGTTGACATCACACATGAATGCGGCAAAGAGGCAATGATGTTTTTGGGGGATCACTGGATCGGAACAGAACCATTCATGGAAGAGTTTGCAACGATCGGTCTTGACGCAGTGGTAGGAAGCGTCGGAAACGGAAGTACACTGCGTCTGATTTCTGATATTGAGGGCGTAAAATATACAGAAGGAAGATTCCTGCCTTACTTTCTTCCCGGATACCTTCCATGAGGGCGGAGATCCAGTGAAGGAAGCAAAGGAAAACTGGGTGACAGCACGCCGTGCCATCTTAAGAAAACCAATCGACCGTATCGGATATGGCGGATATTTAAAGCTTGCATTAGATTTCCCGGAGTTTTTGGACTATGTGGAGAGCGTGTGCAATGAATTCCGTGAACTATATGAGAATGCAAAAGGAGCAACACCATACTGTGTGAAGAAGGTTGCTGTTTTAAACAGCTGGGGCAAAATCCGCAGCTGGGGCTGCCATATGGTACACCATGCCTTATATCAGAAACAGAATTACAGTTATGCGGGAATTATCGAGGCATTAAGCGGCGCACCGTTTGATGTGAAATTTATTTCATTTGATGATATTTTAAAGGATAAGGATATATTAAAGGATATTGATGTCATTATCAATGTCGGGGACGGGGATACGGCACACACCGGCGGGGCAGTCTGGGAGAATGCAGTTATTTCCGCAGCCATTCGTGAATTTGTCTACCGGGGCGGTGGATTTATCGGTGTCGGAGAACCGGCAGGACACCAGTATCAGGGACATTATCTGCAGCTCGCTGATTTAATTGGTGTGGAAAAAGAAACCGGATTTACCTTAAACTATGACAAGTACAACTGGGAAGAACACAAAAATCACTTTATTCTTGCAGATACAACAAAGCCTGTTGACTTCGGAGAGGGCAAGAAGAATATGTTTGCGTATGAGGGAACAGAAATTCTGGTACAGAGGGACAAAGAAGTTCAGATGGCTGTGCATGAATTTGGTGAGGGCCGTTCGGTCTATATCAGTGGACTGCCATATAGCTTTGAGAACAGCAGAATTCTTTATCGAAGCATTTTGTGGAGTACACATGGCGAAAACTTATTACATCAGTGGTTTAGTACAAATTTCAATGTGGAAGTACATGCATATGTAAAAAATGGCAAATTCTGTGTTGTAAATAATACCTACGAGTCACAGAATACGGTTATCTATCGCGGCGATGGAAGCAGTTTTGCGTTGAAAATAGAGGCAAATGAGATTAAATGGTACGCTGTTTAATCAGGAGGTATAAAGAATATGAAGAAACCTGTACTTGTAATTATGGCAGCCGGAATGGGAAGCCGTTACGGTGGAATGAAACAGATTGATCCAGTAGATGAATATGGACATATTATTGTTGATTTTTCTATTTATGATGCTTATCTTGCAGGATTTGAAGAGGTTATTTTTGTAATAAAAAGAGAGAATGCGGAAGATTTTCATAATGTCATAGGGAATCGTATAGAAAAGATTATGAAAGTAAGATATGCATTTCAGGAGCTGGAAAATCTGCCGGAGGGATTTGAAGTTCCGGCCGGAAGAGTAAAGCCATGGGGAACTGCGCATGCAATTTTAAGCTGTAAAGATATGATTGACGGACCATTTGCAGTGATTAATGCAGACGACTATTATGGAAGAGAAGCATTTAAGCAGATTTATGATTATCTGAGTGTGCATGAAGATAATGAAAAGTATCAGTATGCAATGGTAGGGTATCAGTTGAAAAATATTTTGACGGAGAATGGAAGTGTGGCAAGAGGTGTCTGTGATATTGATAGTACTGGAAAACTTGTCAGTGTAACAGAACATACAACGATTGTAAAACGTGGAGAGAATGCTGCATATACGGAAGATGATGGAAAAAGTTATACGGAATTGGCAGGAGATACGATTGTTTCCATGAATTTATGGGGATTTAGCAAGGGATTTTTGTCAGAGATTGCGTATGGATTTCGTGATTTTCTGCAGGAGGGTCTGCAACATAATCCACTGAAATGTGAATATTATCTTCCGTCAGTCGTCAGCAGACTGTTAGATAGCAATAAAGCAGAAGTAAAAGTTCTTCTTACAACAGAAAAGTGGTATGGAGTTACCTACAGGGAAGATAAACCAATGGTTATGGCAGCAGTGAAAAAGCTGGAAGAGAATGATTTTTATCCAAAACAGCTCTGCGGAAAATTAGAAGCGGCTGCAAACTTCTGTTTTGAAGGTGTATATAAAGAAGAAATTCCATGGGGAAATGGACATATTAATGATACTTACCGTGTTACATTTGAAAACGAGCAGGGAGTAAAAAAGCATTATATTTTACAGCAGATGAACAAGAGTATCTTTAAAAACCCGGTTGAATTAATGGAAAATATCGTTGGAGTCACTGAATTTTTAAAAAGAAAAATTTCAGCTAACGGTGGAAATCCAGAGAGGGAGACATTAAATGTCATTCCTGCAAAAGACGGGAAACCCTATTACGTGGACTCGGAAGGTGAGTATTGGAGAGCTTATGTATTCATTGAAAATACTGTAAGCTATGATTTGATAGATAATCCTGAAATACTTTATGAGGGCGGTCTGGCATTTGGCAGATTTCAAAGTATGTTAGCGGATTATCCGGCGAAAACACTTCATGAGACAATTCCGGGATTTCATGATACCAGAGAAAGATTTGAGAGATTTAAAAAGGCAGTGGAAGAGGATGTGTGCAGTAGAGTGGATTTTAGTCCGGGAGGAAATTCAGTTTGTATTGGACAGGGAAGAAATTGTGGACTGCTTTCAGGATTTGCTGAGAAGTGGAAAAATCAGCTTTCGTGTGACTCATAATGACACAAAAATTAATAATGTCCTCATGGATAAGGATACCAAAAAAGGAATATGCGTGATTGACCTGGACACTGTAATGCCTGGGGTAGCCATGAATGATTTTGGAGATGCGGTGCGGATTGGAGCAAGTACAGCATTAGAGGATGAACAAAATCTGGATAAAGTGTGGTGCAACTTAGAGCTTTTTGAAGCATGTGCGAATGGCTTTATAGAGGGATGTGGTGGAAAACTTTCACAGGAAGAGATAAAGCTGCTTCCGATGGGCGCTAGGCTTATGACCTATGAATGTGGAATGAGGTTTCTTATGGATTATATTCAGGGAGACATTTATTTTAAAATTCACAGACCGGGGCAGAATTTGGACCGGGCAAGGACACAGTTTAAACTTGTTTCTGATATGGAACATAAGTGGAAAGTAATGGAGAATATTGTGAAGAAGTATATGTAAGACAAAACAGTGGAATTGACAATTTCCAATGCTTAAAAGGCGTCAGTTCCGGAAATACCGGACTGACGCCTTGATTGCATTAAACGTTT
>VOFB01000374.1_pt1 | contig 54000 bp, 80 predicted proteins | sample 5384141 | NCBI WGS metagenome assembly VOFB01 (sample SAMN12384721, study PRJNA508395) | human gut metagenome | isolation source: healthy gut A | host: Homo sapiens
AGGTTCAGCGTCCATTTCAGCATCAACGCAAGGAAAGCCGTAAGCAGCCAAAACGGAAAACGATCATCTTAAAAACGAACCTCATATCCAGCACCTGCCTTTCAACTTTATTATAAAGGCATCTCCACACCCCTTGCAAGGATGTCAACCCTTATGTACCCCCCGCAGCCCTCCAACTGCGGGGTGAAATTTTAGAGTTCTGCCAGCCGGGAAAGGATCGCCGCTTGACTGCCTCAGCCAGTTCCCGCATGTGCATGTGACCGGGCACCATTTCGGAGAAAGAGCCGATCACGGCAACAAAAGGTTTTTTCAGGTCTTCCTCGTCCATCCCGGTGGCGTACAGCAGGGCACGCTCGCCGGATTTGTTCAGACCGTTGGTCAGGATACTGCTGCGGTATTTGGGGTCTTTCAGCTGAAAGGCTTTTTCGTAATCGTTCATTGTCTGTTGCTCCTTCTGTGGTGCTTTCGTCACAGGGTCTTATTTTTTGCTGTGTGTTTACTCCACTGCAGCGTTCATGGCAAAGTCGATCCACTGACCGGACTCAGCATACGCCACACGGCCGTAAACACCTCTGGCTGCCAGCTGCTCGTTGACGGCAGCGATCGTCTCCTTCGGGTCCTTCATGATGCATGGTCAGCATGAACAGATAGGGACTTTCGCTGCGGGTAAGCTGCGCTGCAGCTTCCTCCGTACGCTGCTCTTTGGATCGACTTCAGTATAGCGCACCGCGTGATTAAACGGAAGTGAAACAAAATAATATATGTTTTAGTTTTTCTAAATTATATTCCCAGGCAATTTTCTTCTTTTTCTGGACGGATCGACCAAAATCATGTATGATGGTATCATACCTTGCAGACTTTGCAGAAACTGCTCTGCAGCTGCATCTCAGCACGCCGGAGGGATGTTTTATGAACCTGAAAGAATTGGAATACGTCGTTGCCATCGCGGATGAGAAAAGCCTGACAAAAAGCGGCCGAGCGGCTTTTCATCACGCCCTCTGCCCTTACCCAGCAGGTCCTCCGGCTGGAAAACGAGCTGCATGCTCCGCTGTTCATCCGCTCCCGCAGCGGATGGCAGCCCACCGAAGCCGGTGAGATCCATCTGGAGGCCGCCCGGAAGATCCTGTTCATCCGGCAGGATGCCTACAACCGCCTGCAGGACCAGATCCAGCGCAGCGCTTACAGCCTGACCATCGGCCTGCCGCCGGAGCGCGGCACAGATATGTTTTCCCGGATCATGCCCCCTTCCGGGAGAGGTTCCCGGATGTGACCATCCAGCTGCGGGGAGACCAGCGTCCACACCCAGCAGGATCTCATCCGTTCCGGTCAGCTGGACCTGGGGTTCCTGACATTGTCGGAGGCGCAGATGACCAAGGATGAATATGTCTCCCTCTGGGAGGAAGAGATCCTTCTGGCCGTCCCGCAGAAATATCCGGAAGCCCTGCTGCAGAGCGCCCCGCCCCAGCCGGGGTCCCCCTACCGGGTCGTCCCTCTGGAACGGCTGCAGAACGAGCCCTTTGCCATGATGAGCGAAGCTTCGACCCTGCGCCAGATCCAGGAGGACATCTTCCGCCAGAACGGCCTGCGGCCGCAGGTCGCCTTTGAAGCCACCCGTGCCATGACCATCTTCGAGGTGGTATCCTACAACCTCTGCTGTGCACTGGTCTGTGAGTATTATGTGCAGATCCATCAGGACCGCAGCGTTAATCTCTATGCCTTGCCGGAGCATCCCCACTGGGCCATGTATGCCAGCTACCGGAAAGGCAAATACCTTTCCGCTGCCGAAAAGTACCTCATCCAGCTGGTTCGTCAGACGCATAATGCCCCCTGCGATCCCCAATGACAAAACCCGTCGGTTCTTTGCGAGCCGACGGGTTTTTTCAAATGTTTCAGGAAAAACAGCTTTCTCAGTCCACGAACCGGTACAGGTTCAGGCCGATCTCAGACGAATAGGCGCGGTCGACCTCGCCCGCGATCTTGTGGATCACGAATTCCCCGGTCAGGCTGATGACAGCCCGGTTCAGGTGGCCTCCGCAGCAGAAGTCCCGGGTCACATTGCCCACTACCATATGGATATGCAGATAGTTCTTGCCCTTCATGGTGGAGATATTGCCGCTGCAGGAAGCGATCTCCATATCGCCGGTATAATCCTTTTTCATAGATAAACTTTTCCCGGTTGAAAACGCCCAGGGTCACTTCCCCGATCGCGCCGATCCGGAGACGGAGCCCAGAAGGATGTGTTCCTTTTCGCAGACCTGCCGGATGCAGTCCAGGATCTCCTCGCCCCGGTCCATCCGGACGACGACATCCTGCCCATAGACACGGTATTCCATTGCCGTTCTCCTTTCTCCCGGTTCACATATTCCGGGCAAAAAAAGTCCAGTGCGATCTTCTGCACCGCAGGCTGGAAGAACTCCGGGGTGCCGTGACCGGCCCCCTTCACGACGTAGAGATCGCCTTGTTCCTTCCCACGAAAGCATGGAGTTGTAAAGCATCTCGCTCTGCTCCAGCGGGATCATGGGGTCGGCATCGCCGTGCATGATCAGGAACGGCGGCATATTGCCGTGGATGTACCGGATGACCGAGTATTCCCGGGCACGCTGCGCCATGGTGTCCACATCTCCGCCCAGCACGGCACCCGTGTGGGTGTCCTCCATCCGGCTCCATCGGGAGGTATCGGCAGTGCCGTTGCGGTAAGCCTCCACCTGTTCTTCGGTCACCCCGGCCATATCCACAAGGCCGAACAGGTCCCACACGGCCTGCACATCGGAAGAGTAGCCCTTCCACTCTTCCGAGAGGAACCGGTTGTCGTTGAGGCCCAGCATCGAAACGATCATGCCGCCTGCACTGCGCCCGGCCACGCCGAAGCGGAGCGGGTCCAGATTGTACTTGCCTGCATTTGCCCGCAGAAAGCGGATCGCGGTCTTGGCATCGATGAGCTGTGCCGGCAGATGCCCCTGTGCGCTGCTGCGCACCTGCACGAAAGCCACGGCGTACCCGGCTTCGGCCAGGAACTCGAGATCCGCCACCTGGCAGTTCTTGTCGATGCCGCGGAAGCCGTTGCCATTGAACCAGAGGATCACCGGACGCTTCGGGGCGGCAGGCTTTGCGGCCTGCGGGGCCGTGGTCGCGTCCGGGCGCTCCTCCGGCTGGTTGTTGCCGAAGATGCGGCGCATCTCACCGTTGTTCTGGAGCGGCAGCATCAGCGAGAGATCCGATCCAGCGGTTGCCCGCCGAGATTCTGCACATGGGAATAGACGATGTGATCCAGCAAGAAGATCGTCGGACGATCAATGCCGGGGTCAATGGTAGTACGCATGGGTGATCCTCCTTGAACAATTGATTTCTGTTTTATTATGCGGCATTTCCGGCCCCCGGCGCAATGGCAGAAACGCCCAAAAATCTGCTTCTGCCGGGCAGAATCCACAAGGATTCAGCTTTTGAACTCTTCTTTGCAGAACATGGCCCGTTTTGTTTCATCCGGTTCTTATTTTGGCCGGTTTCATGAAACGGAGGGTTCATTTTCTGCAATCTTGTCAGAACCGGCAAAACATGGGGCACATTTTCGGCGGAATCCTTCTTGCCGCCCCGGCACAGATCGTGTACCATAGAGACAACAAGAAAAGTCAGGAGGGAACATGCTATGTCTATGCGTCCGCAGATCCCCGTCCGCTCGTCCGAAAGCGAGCAGGCACTTCAGTTCATCCGTCAGATGGGCATCGAGAATGTCAGCCTGATGCTCGGGCCGGATGAGCTTACCGCCGAAGCCATCCGGGCACAGAAAAACAAGCTGGCCGCCTTCGGCCTGCGCATCTCCGATGCCGCCTGCATGGAACTGCAGAAAAACAAGAGCATCCACCTGGGCCTGCCCGACCGGGATCACGAGATTGACCGGTTCAACCAGATGCTCCGGGTGTTCGGGGAGGAGGAGATTCCCTTTACCTCCATCGCGTGGCAGCCCAACGGCATCCTGCGCACGGCCTGGAAAGTCGGCGAGTACACCCGGGGCGGCGTTGCCATGTACTGCGACCAGAACGAGATCCTTGCCCGCCCCAACGCCGAAGACCGCGCCTACACCGAGGATGAGATCTGGGACAATTTCACCTATTTCATGGAGCGGGTCATCCCGGTGGCCGAGGAGACCGGCGTCCGGCTGGCGCTCCACCCCAACGATCCCCCGCTGGCCTGCATGGCCGGGATCCCCAGCCTGATCTACAACATGGAGTGCTACCGCCGGGCCTTCCGGGCTGCCGGCGGCAGCAAGGCCCTGGGGGCCAAGCTCTGCGTCGGCTGCTGGCTGGAAAGCGGCAGCGACTTCGGCGACCTGATGTCGGATATCAAAGAGCTGTGCGACGAGGACCGCCTGCTCTGCGTCCATTCCGGAACGTCAGCGCCCAGCTGCCGGTGTTCGAGGAAGTCCTTGCCGAGGACGGCTACGCCGACATGTACGCCATCATGAAACAGCTCGTGGCCTGTGACTGCAATGCCGTCATCTCCATCGATCACGGCTTCCAGCCGATGGAAGGCTTCGGCGGGATGCCCGGCTCTTTCTGCTACCCCACCGGCTTCATGAAGGGGCTGCTGTGGGCCGCCGAAAAAGAGCTGGGGAAAGCGCTGATTTTCAATCGCATTTCCAAACTTCAGAAATCAGAAAATGCCCCCGGACTGACAGTAAGCTGCTGCCGGTCCGGGGGCATTCCGTCTGTATTTTTTGGTTCCGGCCGCTCAGGGCAGGAGCTTCAGCAGGATCTGGAAGATATAGGCCAGGAAGGCCAGCCCGACTGTCCACACCACATACCGCAGGCCGCGGCTGAACTTGTCGCAGCGGTCATGGAGGCGGCCAAGACTGTCGTTCACCGTCTCACGGTACAGCTCGATCAGCCTGCCGATGGTCTCCGGCTCGGACTGTACCGCCAGCCGCTCCACCTGCATATACTCCGGGTCCATCCGGTGGATCCGTTCCGGCCGGAGAAGGTTGAGGAAAAAGACCAGCACCAGCACATAGGCCAGCATGACCGCCAGACAGCTCCCGACATACAGCACTGTCAGCAGCAGCGCAAGCGTCCCTTCCGGCATCACCAGCCCGGTCAGTCCGCCGAACAGGTTGGTGATGAACACGAATACAAATCCGCAGAAGGTGATGACGATATACACTTTGTTGTCCAGCTTATCGCTGCGCTCAAAGGTGTTTTTGTATTCGAGGATCAGGCTGTCAGCACCAGCTTCTGGCTCTGCAGGTCGGGCGGGATCGTTTGCTTCGGCATGGCGTTCTCCGTTTTCTCAGCGCACCAGAGCGGGCTTCTTGTGGTCGTACTTCCAGCCGGGAATCAGGTACTGCATGGACTTTGCATCGTCCCGGTCGTGGCTGGGCAGGGCGTTGTACAGGCGGTTTGCCTCCCACACGCGGTCCCAGTTCAGGTGAACGCCCAGGCCCGGTGCATCCGGCACCTGCAGCTTGCCGTTGACGATCTTCGGCGCGTCCAGCAGCAGGTCCCTGACCGTCCTGCCAGATCCAGTGGGTATCCAGCGGGGCAGGCTCGCCCACAGCGGCAGCACCCACCTGTGCGAAGGCGGCCAGTGTGATATCGAAATGGTTGTTGGAGTGGACACCCCAGGTCAGGCCCCAGCTGTCCAGCAGCTGGCTCATCCGGATGGCACCGTCAAAGCCCCAGAAATGGGGATCGGCCAGGATGATGTCGCAGGCGTTCAGGCTGACCGTGTGGTAGAACTGACGCCAGTCGGTGGCGATCATGTTGGTTGCCACCGGCATCTGGACGGCGTTCTTGAACTCCCGCATGATCTCACGGCCGGAGTACCCGGCCTCCGGGCCCAGGGATCCTCGATGTAGGTCAAAACGTCCCGCATGCTTTTGCACAGGCGGATGGCCTCGTCCAGGCTCCATGCGCCGTTGGGGTCGATGTTGACCCGTGCCTCCGGGAACCGCTTCTTGATGGCGCGCAGGCCTTCCATCTCCTCCTCGCCGCGGAGTACGCCGCCCTTGAGCTTGAAGTTGTGGAAGCCGTACTTTTCGTTCAGGGCTTCGGCCTGCTCCACCAGCCGCTCAGGGGTCAGCATCTCCTGACGGCGGAGACGGAACCAGGGGTCCGGGCTGTCGCTCTCGTCCAGATACTGCATCTCCCCTCTTAGGCACCTTGTTCTTGTCGGAGACATAGAACATATAGCCCAGCATCTCCACTTCTTTGCGCTGCTGTCCCTCGCCCAGAAGGGTACACATCGGTACGCCGAGGAACTGGCCCATCAGGTCGAGCATGGCGCACTCGATGGCCCACTCGCTCTTGACCACGAACTTCAGCTTGGAGATATCCAGCGTCTGGATGCCCTCGCCGTCGTCTCCGTCGGCATGTTTTGCAATGCGGTGGATCTTCTGCAGCACCTCGCGGTAGCGGGCTACAGGCTGGCCTTCCACCAGCGGGCGGACCGCATTCAGGCAGTCGCAGGTATAGTCGCCGCCGTGGATCTCGCCCACGCCGGTGTGGCCGGCATTGTCGGTCAGCACCACCAGATTGCGGGTAAAGCAGGGCGCATGTGCACCCGAAAGAGTCATCAGCATTCCATCGTAACCCGCAACGGGGATGACCTGCATTTTCGTAATGATCGGTGAATTCTGCATTTTGATTACCTCTCAGATCGTCTTTGGCAGCAATGTCTGTTTTTCGTTCAGGAGGCCATCCGCTTCCAGCCGTTCCAGATCGCCCGCACCGGCAGGCCGGGGCAGTCGGGCAGGAACAGTTTTCCGTCCCGCAGCACGGCTTTTGTGGAAAAATAGTTCTCCATGTATTCGGTATTGGGACGGTGGAATTCAATGGGTTCCCCCGGCCGGAGCAGCGCCCCGATGAGGACGCCGGGGAGGTCGTTCTGCCCGCTGGTGATCCGGCAGCCCCGGCTGGGGACATTCAGCCCCTCCTCCCGGATGGCGGCCGTCAGCGCCCCGATCTCTTCCATTGAATGGTCTGGACGATGCCGGGTTCCATTTCGTATTGCTGTATCATATTCCGCCTTTTCGTTTTTCTTACTGTTCCGTTTCCGGCTTTGCCTTCTGCTGCCAGCGGAAGAAGCTGAACACCTCGTCCCGCTCGGGCAGAAGGTTCGACGTCAGGGTCTTTTCCTCCGGCAGGTCGCGGACCTTCGTGGTGACGGTATAGAACCGGTCGCGCAGGTAGAACATCGTTCCCTCCCGGCACAGCCGCACAGCTCCCAGCGTTTTGGCCTCCGCTGCCAGCTTTTCCAGCCGATGGGCCAGATACTCCGGCAGGGCGGAGTCCCCGTCGTGGGAATAGCACTCGAAGGTCTGATCCAGCCCGGTGCCCTCCAGCGGGACTGCCGTGTAGCCGTTCTGCACCAAAAATGCGCTCTGGGCCAGCTCATGGAGCAGGCCTTTATGGAGCAGCAGCCAGTCGCCCTGCGCCGGGGCCTCGCACCAGAGCAGCGTCCCGTTCAGGAAGCTGAAATCCTGCCGTCCCTGGGCGTTCTTGTACGGATAGTGGAGGGTGACCTCGGTGCCTGCGACCTTCCGGCCGTCCAGCGTTCCGGCAAAGCCGTTCTGAGTCAGCAGGCTTTCGCCCTTGCCTTCCCGGCGGGGCAGGATCTGCCAGCGGTCAAACTCTTCTCCGGAGAGGGCCCCCTTGCCGGTCAGGGCCGCATCCGCCAACGGGGCGCAGACGCCCAGCCGGGTCCGGGCCGCCGTCACGGCGTTGCTGTATCCCTTCACCTGGCCGCGGAGCCAGAGGAAATAGAACACCATGTTGGCCACACCCAGCACAAGGCCCGCCATCCGGGCCGGACGCCAGACAAGCAGTCCCAGCGCCGCGGCACTACAGAACCGTGTGCGCCGTGTAGAAGATCTGCACCCTGCGGCGCAGCTGTGCAAGTTCCTGATGGGTCTGTGCGGATGTGTTCATAGTCGTTCTCCTTGTTCTCAGTTATTCTTGGGGTCTTTCATGAACTCCAGCAGGGCGTCGCGCTTCTCATCGAGGTACTTGCCCCTCACTTCGGTATCGATGAAGGGGTTCGGGCCGTCGGGGTCGTCCAGCTGCTTCTGACGGCGCCCCAGGGTATCGTTGTTGATGCAGTGGTTGCCCAGGAAGATCTCCACCTTCTCATTGCGCACCTTGGCCAGCGAGTTCAGGTAGGTCTGGCGGGTCTTGTACTCCGGGTCCCCGATCTCGATCAGGTAGTCCTTCTGCAGGGTGTTGAAGCCGAAACCGCCGTAGTAGCCGCAGCGCTTGGTCTCCTCGCCGTCGTGGGCGTCAAAGAAGATCGCGATGCAGCCGTCGGTGTGGCCGGGCACCAGCGTGAAGCGCATGGTGGTGTTGCCGAAGGTCAGCACATCGCCTTCCTTGATCTCATAATCCGGGACGAACAGCTCGTTCAGGTCGCTGTGGGCATCGTAGATGGCCGAGATCCAGGGGCGCTCCCGGAACATCCGGGCATCCGGCTCGCCGAGGTAGAGCTTGGTGCCGAACATCTTCTTGAAGAAGTTCGCGCCGCCGATGTGGTCCAGATGGCCGTGGGAGTGGATGATCCACTTGACGTCCTTGGGGTTGAACCCGGCCTCCCAGATGGCCTGCACCAGCATATCGGTGCAGCCGCAGTTGCCGGAATCGATCAGCAGCAGACCGTCGCCGGTGTCGATCAGGTGGACGCACACCCAGCTGTCGTCCACATACCACACATTGCCCCAGATGCGGAAGGGATGGACGTAGCGGTCCAGCGGGTTCAGCCAGATGGGGCCGAAGTGGGTCTTGGCCAGCGCCTCGCGGCGGGCAGCGTAATCTTCGTATTCCTGTTTGATGGACATGGTTCATTCTCCTTTACTGATTGTATCACAGTCTGACGTATTTTGAACACCGCCCTGCCAGACACGGCAGAGGGTCTTTACTGCGGTGACATCCGCCGTGACATCGCCCTCGAACAGGGCAAGGTCGGCGGCAAGTCCGGTGCGGACGGAACCCGTGGTCTCGCCGATCCGCAGGATCTCAGCGGCCCCGGCGGTGCAGGCATGGAGTACTTCCTGTGCGGTCATGCCGTATTCCTGATAGATTCCCAGCTCGGTCCAGAGGGCTTCGCCCAGCCGGACCATGGCGTTTGGCCCGGCGTCGGTGCCCGCGATGACAGGGATGCCGTACTCCTTGCAGAGCATCAGGGCTTTCTGCTTGCGCACCAGATCCCCCGGGTCTGCCTTGGCCCGCATCCACTGATAGGCGGGGTCGGTGGTGTGCAGGATGCTGTACCGGGTCACAATGGTCGGACACCAGGCCGCTCCGCTCCTGGCCAGCGCCTCGGCGGTGGGCTCATCCAGCTGAGCGTGCTCAATGATATTCACCCCCGCCCGGATGGCGTTCATGGCACCTGCCAGACCGGTGCAGTGGGCCGCCGTGAACTTGCCGACGCTGGCGGCCTCCTCCGCGGCGGCCCGCATCTGCGCCTCGGTCAGCTGAGGGGCGTTGGGCACCGAGCCCTTGGTCCCCATGCCGCCGGTGGCCATCAGCTTGACGAAGTCGGCACCTTCCCGCAGCTGAAGGCGGGCTGCCTTGCGGGTCTCATCCACAGTGTCCGTCTCGATGCCCATGGGCCAGGCGTGGCCGCCGGTGATGCAGATACAGCGCCCGCAGCCCACGATCCGGGCCCCGTCGATCAGGCCGTCCCGGATCATGTCCCGCACCACGAGGTCTGCATTGACGCCGGTGCCGCAGTTGCGCACCGCGGTGATGCCCCAGCGGCGCAGGTCCTGCACCTGTGCGGCGATCAGTGCCCCGGCAGCGGTGTGGCCCTTGGGGTCGGTGGGGAACTCATGCTCAGGGAGCCCAGATGCACATGGCCGTCGATCAGGCCGGGGGTCAGGGGTCTTGCCGGTGCCGTCCACGACTGCGTCGGCTGCCGCCGGGGCCGCTCCGGCTTCTTTCACGGCGAGAATGCCGCTTTCATCGAACAGCACATCCATCGGCCGGGGAGCCAGGGCGGTACCGTCGAACAGTTTCACATTTCGGATCAGCGTTTTCATTGGTGTTTTCCTTTCTCAGTACCGGAAAAGGGGCTGTCTCCCCACGCCCTGCGGGGCGTTTCCGGGAGACAGCCCCCTTTCGGTGCGATCCGTTGAACTTATTTCAGGACTTATTGTGCGGCAGCAGCCTTCTTCTTGGCCAGATGCTCTTTGATCAGAGGCACAAAGACGGAGCCGACTGCCACGATCAGCAGGATGCAGGAGACCGGACGGGTGAAGAACAGGGTCCAGTCACCCTTGCCGTAGCTGATGGCCTTGCGGAAGTAGTTCTCCATCTGGCTGCCCAGAACGAAGGACAGGATGAAGGGCGTGGTGGGGATGCCGGCATACATCATGTACAGGCCGACCGCGATGAAGAAGCAGGCCATGATGATGTTGGCGATGTTGAAGGTCTCGATGTAAACGCCCAGCAGGCAGAGGGCCAGGATGGCAGGATACAGGAAGTGATAAGGTGCATCCAGCAGCTTGGGGAACCAGCGGATGCCGAAGATCTCGACCAGCAGGCAGAGGATCGCGGCCAGCAGAGCGGACAGGAAGATCATGTAGGTGAACACAGGGTTATTCTGCTGCATCAGGGGGCCGGGCTGGATGCCGTGGATGGTCAGGCCGCCCAGCAGCATTGCCGTGGTGCCGTCACCGGGGATGCCCAGTGCGATCATGGGGATGACTGCGCCGCCGACGGAAGCATTGTTCGCGACCTCAGGAGCCCAGATACCATCGGGGATGCCGGTGCCGAACTCTTCCGGATGCTTGGAGGAGTTCTTGGCGGTTGCGTAGGACACCATGTTGGACAGGGCAGCGCCCATGCCGGGCAGGAAGCCGATGCCCAGACCGATGAGGAAGGAGCGGATGATGTTGGGGATGTTGGAACTGAAGTCACCCTTCTCGATCTTGAAGCCGGTCAGCTTGCCGTCAAAGGAAGACTTGGGGCCGTTGACACCGTGGGCGTAGTTCATGATGATCAGGGAACCGGCGAAGATACCGATCATGACGCAGGACATGGAGAAGCCGCTGGCCAGATAGTAACTGCCGAAGGTGAAGCGCTCGGTGGAGGAGATGGGAGCGTAGCCCACCTGAGTGAGCAGCAGGCCCATGCCTGCGCCGATGAAGCCCTTGACCATGTTGCCCTTGGAGATGGAGACCACCAGGGTGATGGCCATGAAGGACAGGGCGAAGTACTCCCAGGGGCCCATCTTGACGGCCACAGAGGCAATCAGGGGCAGGCGATCATGGCGATGATGATGGAGGGTGCGGTGCCCAGGAAGTTGGACAGCGTACCGATGGACAGAGCGCGGGTGGCCTGGCCCTTCTTGGTCATGGCGTAGCCGTCAAAGGTAGTCGCCAGAGAAGAGGGGTGCCGGGGATGCCCAGCAGGATGGAACCGATGAAGGAACCGGAGCAGCCGCCGACCCAGATGGACATCAGCAGGGCGAATGCCTGGGTGGACTTCATGGTGAAAGAGATGGGCAGCATGACCGTGATGGCCAGACCGGCTGCCAGACCGGGGATCGCGCCCAGGATGACACCGACCAGCATGCCCACGAAGCACATGATAAAGGTCGAAGGCTCAAACAACAGAGCCAGAGCAGATAATACGTCAGCCATTGTTCTTTGCCCTCCTTACAGACTGATATCCAGCAGCGTACCGACCGGCAGGCGCAGCTTGAGCATATAGACGAATGCCACATACAGCGCACCGGTGACGATGATGGAGTAGACGATGGGCTGCCACTTGGGGATGTTCTTGCCCTCTGCGAACATGAAGCAGAGCAGGCAGACCACCAGCAGCGTGGGTACCAGGAAGCCGAACAGCCACATCAGGACGATGTAGGCGGCGATGACGAGGATGATGGAGATGAAGCGCTTGACCTCTTCCTTACCGTTCAGGAAGGGCTTTGCCTCTCCGGCGGGCTTCCGGATGGTGAGGATCAGGCCGCAGACCAGCAGGATGCCTGCGCAGATGTAGGGGGAAAACTTTGGGGCCGGGGTCGCCGGGCATATTGGTACCTGCCAGCTGGCTGGTCATATAGGCCACTGCCGCGCCCAGAATGGTGGTGAGTACACCAACGATCCGATCACGATGCATAGAGTGTTACCTCCTGTTTTTCAATAGGAAGGGCCGACGCAGGCTTGAGCATCCGCGTCGGCCCTATTCTCAAATACTTATTTCAGCCAGGACAAGGCATCAGCCCTGGGTCAGAGCGTAAGCCTCGTTGTAGGCGTTCTGGCACTGCTGCAGGATCTCAACAGAGTCTGCGGGAGAGACCCACTCGACCGTGGTAGCCAGCTTCTTGTAGCCTTCCTTGACGGTGTCGGTCTCAACAGCTTCCTTGATGGCATCGTTGATGGTCTGGACCAGCTCATCGCTCATCTTAAGCAGGGCCTGCGATGTAGCCGTACATATCCAGACGGGGCATGTTCTCATCGGGATAGATCTCTTCCAGAGTCGGGGTGTCGGGGATGATGGAGCTGCGCTTGCAGCCCTTGCCGCCCCAGGCCACCAGGCACTTCAGGTCGCCGGACTGGACGTACTGATCGTTGCCGGTGGTGTTCATGAAGCAGTAGTCGATCTGGTTGCCCATCAGAGCAGTGACCTTATCGGCGTTGGAGCCTGCATCGACCATGGTAGCCTGGAAGTCGAACTCCTTCTCGAACAGGACCTCGATCAGCTGGGTGGAAGAACCATTCTGCATACCGGCCATCAGCTCGCCGGGATGCTCCTTGCCGTAAGCGATCAGGTCTTCCAGCTTGTCGAACTTGCTGTTGCCGGGAACGAACAGACCGCCGGTTGCCTCATCGGGCACGGTGATGAACATGCCGCAGATGGTGAACTCGCTCAGATCATGTGCGTACTGGCCGGACGCAATGGAGGTACACAGACCGGTATGGTAAGCCAGCAGGTTCAGGCCGTCGGGCTTTGCATTGCGGACGTTCTCAGCTGCGACCGTGCCGCCGCCGGTGACATCGTTGACCACGATGAGTTGCCGGGGTGAACTTCGTTGATGCCCTGCAGGAAGACGCGGGCGGTCATATCCGTGCCGCCGCCTGCCTTGGCGGGAACATAGAAGCTGACGGTATCGGTGGGCCAGTTGCTGCCGCCTGCAGAAGCGGTGGAACCGGCTGCGCTTGCGCTGCCGGAAGCAGCGGTGCTGGAGCTGGAGCCGCCGCAGGCGGTCAGGCCCAGAGCAGCGGCGGAAACACCGGCGGCCTTCAGGAAGTCACGACGGGAAATGTTGAGCTTACTCATGATCTTGTTCTCCTTCTAACGAATGTCTTTTTTCTTTTACGATCTTCTTCATTCACGGTGCTTACCCGACACCGCTTTTTCTGAATTCAGTATACGCCGCACCCCGTCTTGCCGCAATGGCAAAAACGTATAAACAAGTGATCGAAAGTTCTGTACATCTCACAAAGTTTCAGTCTGCGAAATCTTTGTTTCAAATTTTCGTTTCATTCGTTTCATTTTTCTGGGATGCAACGTTTGGCACATGCGATCCGGCCTTCCGGATCAGCGCACCAGGCAGGGCTTCTTGTTATCGAAGGTCCAGCCGGGAATCAGGTACTGCATACCAACGGCGTCGTTGCGGGCGCCCTTGCCGTAGCACTTATCCAGATACAGCTGATGTGCCTTCAGCACCTGCTCGCGGTCGACCTCGATGCCCAGACCGCCCTTCTTGGGCAGATCGATACAGCCGTCCACGATCTGCATCGGCTGCTTTGGTCAGGCGCTCACGGCCCTCCTGCCAGATCCAGTGGGTATCGATACCGTTCATCTTGCCCGGGATGGCGGCAGCGCACTGCACGACCATGGCCAGGGAGATATCGAAGTGGTTGTTGGGTGGCAGCCCCACATCAGGCCGAAGTCATTGCAGAGCTGGCCGACACGGACGGAACCCTCCATGGTCCAGAAGTGAGGATCGGCCAGAGGGATATCTACGCTGCGCTCCATGATGCTGTGGTACATCTGACGCCAGTCGGTGTTGATCATGTTGGTAGCGGTGGGCATTCCGCTCTCCCGCTTGAACTCGGCCATGATCTCGCGGCCGGAGAAGCCGTTCTCGGCACCGCAGGGGTCCTCGCAGTAGGCCAGGCACTCCTTGAGCTGGGGTGCGATCTCCAGAGATTCCTTCAGGCTCCAGCAGCCGTTGGGGTCCAGATCGACGCGGGCATTGGGGAACGCAGCCTTGACGGCCTGCACAGCCTTCAGCTCTTCCTTCGGGGCCAGGACGCCGCCCTTGAGCTTGAAGTCCTCAAAGCCGTACTTCTCGTGGGTGGCCTTTGCCAGCGCAACGATGGCCTCCGGGGTCAGGGCCTCCTCGTGGCGCAGACGATACCAGTCGCAGTCGGCATCCGGCTCCTCCTCATACTCGAGGTCGGTCTTCTTGCGGTCGCCCACATAGAACAGGTAGCTCAGGAAACGGACACGCTCGCGCTGGATGCCGTCGCCCATCAGGGCAGCGGCGGGAACTTCCAGGAACTTGCCCATCAGGTCCAGCAGCGGGGCCTCAATGGCGGTGACCACATGGACGCCGGTGCGCAGGTCGAAGGTCTGCAGGCCGCGGACATCGTCCTTGATGTTGGCGCTCAGCCATGCACGGACCTTGTTCAGGGTCTGCTTGTAGTCGGCGATCCGGGTGCCCAGCACCAGATGCTTCACATCCTCCAGCGCCTTGGTGATCTTCTCACCGCCGGGCACCTCTCCCACGCCTTCCACACCATTGGAATCGGTCAGGATGACGATGTTCCGGGTGAAATAAGGTGCATGTGCGCCCGAGAGGGTCAGCTCCATGCAGTCGTGACCTGCGACCGGATAGATCTCCATTTTTTCAACGGTAGGGATTCCCATATTCTCTCTCCTTTTCTTCTTGTTTGTGCGTTGGCACGAATCATTTCAGATCTCTCCGTCCGCGGCCCTGTGTCTGTGCCGTGGGACCGAATCTGTTTTTCACTGGCACTATGATACCCGATTGGCACTTTTCGACAATAGAGGAACCACACAAACAACCGGGGGCAAATCCGGCATTTTGCACTTCTTTTCAAAAAATGAAATTTCGGTTTCATTTTTGTTTCGCTCTGTCCAAAGTTGCAGGAAATGAAACGCACCCCGTGTTTTTGTCGTTCTTTCGTTTTATTTCGCGATTCCAAATTTCAAACTCCGTTCCATACTGAAAAGTCCCCTGTTTTTTGTCACATCCTACAAAAAAGCCGCCTGTTTCCCAGCATTTTGCCCATTGTCTCTTGTATACTTCACCCGTATACTCAGGACAGAAACCGGAGCGCCTTTCCGGCGTCCGGAACACGTCGAAGAAGAAAAGAGAAAAGGTGGTAACGATATGGAAAGACTGTCCATCAAGATCAAGGATCAGGACAATGTCGTGGTCGCTGTCCACGACCTGCCCGCAGGCACCACGCTGGAAAGCGGCGTCGTCACCCGGGAGAAGATTCCCCAGGCCCACAAGATCGCACTGGTGGATATCCCGGCCGGCGGCGAGATCCTCCGCTACGGCGTAGTTCTGGGCTACGCAAAGAACGATATCCCGGCCGGCAGCTGGATCAACGAACATATGCTGGACCTGCCCGAGAGCCCGGCTCTGACCGATATGCCCTGGGGCACCAGCATCAAGACCCCGGACGAGCTGCCCACCCCGCCCCGCACGACCTGGATGGGCTACCGCAACAAAGTCGGCCCTGCCGGTACCCGCAACCTGCTGGGCATCGTGACCACCGTGCAGTGCGCCGCCGGTGTGGTCAAGGTGGCCGTGGAGCGGATCAAAAAGGAACTGCTGCCCAAGTACCCCAACGTGGACGGTGTGGTGGCCATCACCCACCCCTATGGCTGCGGCGTGGCCATCAATGCCCCGCTGGCCTACATTCCCATCCGGGCCATCACCAACGTCATCCGCCACCCCAACTTCGGCGGTGAGATCATGGTGGTGGGTCTGGGCTGCGAAAAAGCTGACCTATGACCGGGTGCTGCCCCCGGAGGACATCACCCCGAAAACTGCCTGACCCTGCAGGACTGGGAAGGCCACGATGCCATGATGCAGGCCATTCTGGATATGGCGGAGAAGAAGCTGCAGAAGCTGAACCTGCGCCGCCGTGAGGAGCTGCCCCTGAGTGAGCTGCTCATCGGCATGCAGTGCGGCGGCTCCGACGCCTTCTCCGGCCTCACCGCCAACCCCAGCGCCGGCTACGCCGCCGACATGCTGGTGAAGGGCGGCGCCACCGTGCTGTTCAGCGAGGTCACCGAGGTGCGGGACGGTGTGCCCATGCTGGCCGCACGCTGCGTCAACGCCGAGGTCCGGGACAAGCTGGCCGCCGAGATGAAGTGGTACGATGACTATCTGGCCGAGGGCGGCGTGGACCGTGACGCCAACCCGACCCCGGGCAACAAAAAGGGCGGCCTTGCCAACATTGTGGAAAAGGCCATGGGTTCCATCGCCAAGAGCGGCACCAGCCCCATCGTCGAAGTTCTTTCTCCGGCCGAAAAGCCTACGAAACACGGCCTGATCTTTGCCGCTACTCCCGCTTCTGATATCGTCTGCGGTCCCTCGCAGGTGGCCTCCGGCATCGGTCTGCAGGTGTTCATGACCGGCCGCGGCACCCCTACGGGCTGGCCGCCGCCCCGGTCATCAAGGTGTGCACCCGCAACGAGATGAAGGATCACTGGTTCGACCTCATCGACATTTCGGCCGGTCACATCGCCACCGGCGAAGCCACCATCGCGGATGTGGGCACCGAGATCTTCAACCTCATCCTCGATGTGGCCAGCGGCACCAAGCAGCCGTACAGTGACCAGTACGGCTTCCACAACGATATGTGCATCTTCAACCCGGCACCCATTACCTGATCTGACCTGAAAACTACAGGCGGCCCCTGTCCCTGATCCGGACAAGGGCCGCTTTTTGGTGCAGGTGCATTTCAACGCCGTTTCACCTCCGATTTCAGACAACGAAACACCCCCGCGGAACGATAGCGCTCCGCGGGGGTGTTCCCTAGTGATCCGGAAAAAGGTTTAGAAGAATTCAGGAGAAATGGAATTGTCAGAAAGGTTCAGTGCAGCAGTGCCACCGCCACGTCGTTGACGTTGGTGCCGGTGGGCCCTGTCACGATCAGGCCGTCCACGGCCTTCAGGGCATGGTAGGCGTCGTTGTTCTGCAGGACGTCGAACACATCCAGCCCGGCCGCCTTCAGGGCGGTGAGCGTGTCACCGTCCACATAGCCGCCGGCGGCATCGGTGGGGCCGTCGGTGCCGTCACTGCCCACGGAGAACACCGCAGCATTTTCCAGCCCTGCGATGCCGGGGGCAGCTGCCAGCGCCAGTTCCTGGTTCCGGCCGCCAAGACCCTTGCCGGTCAGATGGACAACCGTCTCGCCGCCCGCCAGGAAAGCCACCGGCCTGCCGTTTCCGGCATGGGTGCGCAGGATGCTGGCCAGAAAACTTCCGGCCTCCCGGGCCTCGCAGCAGAGCTGGTCGGTCAGAATTACAGCCTCGTATCCCATGGCGCGGCACTCCTCGGCAGCGGCGGCGCACAGCTCCCGCACACTGCCGGTGATCTGCGTCGTCACATTGGAAAGGCTCTTGGGGGTCTCGCGGCGCAGCAGTTCCTGCGCCGCCGGGCTGAGGTCCAGCCCGTATTTTTCCACAATGGCCTGTGCCTGCGCGCAGGTCGAGCTGTCCGGGCAGGCCGGGCCGCTGGCGATCATGTCCAGCGGGTCACCCAAAATATCGCTGAGGACGATGCTGAACACCTGCGCCGGGGCGCACAGTTCTGCAAAGCGTCCGCCCTTGACTGCCGACAGACGCTTGCGGATCGTGTTCATCTCCACGATATCGGCACCGCAGGCCAGCAGCTGGCGAGTGATGTCCTGCAGCTCTTCGCCGGGGATCAGCGGCTTTTCAAACAACGCGCTGCCGCCGCCGGACAGCAGGAACAGGACGGTATCCTGTTCGGTGAGTCCCTGCACCAGATCCAGCGCCTTCTGTGTTCCGGCAAAGCTGCCCTCGTCGGGCACCGGGTGGCCGCCCTCGCAGCAGACCACCCCGGGGATCTCGCCCCGGACATGGCCGTATTTGGTCACGACCACACCGCCGTCCACATGGCCCAGCGTATTGACGGCCGCTGCCGCCATCTGCCAGGCCGCTTTTCCGGCTGCTACCAGAAGCGTCCGGCCGCCCGGGGCTGGTACGCCCGCAGGGCGCGCTGCACCGCCTCGTCCGGAAGGACAGCCTTCAGGCTGGCGGAAATGATCCGGTCCGCGTCCTTACGCAACATCTGACTCATAGTGCATCTCCTTTTTACAGCAGACCCGCCTCGGTCATGGCCTTGATGAAACCCTGCTTTGCGGGACCCTCCGGGGTGGGCAGGGTAGGCAGATACGGCACACCCACGTCATTTCCGCGCAGATTGGCCATATCCTTTGCAGCCACCGGGAAGCTGGCCGCATCCATCGACAGACGGACGGGGTTCAGTTTGAACTGGGCTTCCAGGCTGCCTGCCAGATCCCCGGCGGCAAACTTGTTGTAGACGTCGGTGATCAGCTCGGGCATGAAGTTGGCCGCGGTGCACACGCCGCCCACCGCGCCGTGGCACAGGCTGGCGTAGAGCAGGGTATCCTTGCCGCCGAACACCTTGAAGCCCACGTCGCGGGTACGGCGGATGAACTCGGCGGTGAGGGTGATGTCGCCGCTGGTGTCCTTCATACCGATGATGTTGGGCACATTGTGTGCCAGCTCTTCCACCAGCTTTGCGCTCAGGGTATAGCCCACACGGCCGGGGTTGTTGTACAGCAGCATCGGGGTCTCCGGTACGCTCTCGGCAATGGTCTTGAAGTGGTTGTACAGCTCGTCATAGGTGGGCTTGAGGAACATGGGCTGCAGCACACTTACGGCGGCGGCACCGTTCTTCACGGCCATCTTTGCCAGACGGCAGCTCTTTTTGGTGCTGATGGCACCGATGCCGAAGTACACCGGCACACGGCCGGCCGCCTGATCCACCATGATCTTCAGGCCGCGCTCCATCTCGTCCTCTTCCAGCATATAGAACTCGCCGTTGGAGCCGAATGCCAGAATGCCGGTAACGCCGCCCTTGATGACATAATCCACCTGGGCGCGCTGTTTGGCCTCATCGATTTTTTCGTCCTTGTCGCAAATGGTCAAAATGGGCACGACAACACCCTTTGATAAACGATGTATCCATCTGTAAATGATCCTTTCTGCTGTTGTACTGTATGCTGCGATCGATCATCTCTGATTTCTTCTGTTTTCATTCTACCAAAAGGAACCGGAATGACAATCGGCATTCAGCCCAAGCCTGAGGCCATTTTTTATCAGATTCGTAAATCGTTCACTTTTTTGAAACGCAGCAAAGCATCTGCGTTTCATTTGTTTCAGTTTTTGAACCGCCGGATCAGACGATCTCCAGCCGGGTCTTGCGTTTCGGCTTGGGGAACGCAGCGTCCAGCAGTGCAAGCTCTTCTGCCGACAGGCGGATCTCCGCTGCGGCCGCGTTCTGCTGTGCATGCTGTGCGCTGCCCGTCCGGGGGATCGGCAGGACCCCGGCTGGGCCAGCAGGAAAGCCAGCAGGATCTGAGGCACCGTGGCATGATGCTCCCCAGCGATCTGCCGCAGGGCCGGGTGGTTCAGCAGGCCGCGCCGCAGCCGTCCCGCCTGCGCCAGCGGACAGTAGGCCATCACCGGGATCTGATGCTGCCGCATCAGGGGCAGCAGGTCATACTCGATGCCCCGGCTTCCGACATTATAAAGGACCTGATTGGCGGCACAGTGAGTGCCGTCCGGCTGGGCGAACAGCTCCTGCATATCGTCCGTATCCAGATTGGACACGCCCCACGCCCGGATCAGACCATCCTCTTTCAGCTCCTCCATGCACTCCACCGTCTCCGCCAGAGGCACGGAACCGCGCCAGTGGAGCAGATAGAGATCCAGATGATCCGTCTTCATCCGCATCAGTGAGTCCTCGCAGCTCACCCGGATGTCCCCCCGCCCGGCATTAAAGGGGTAGACCTTGCTCACCAGAAAGAGCTTGTCCCGGTCCAGACCCTGGATGGCCCGTCCCACCAGCTCCTCGGCAGCGCCGTCCCCGTACATCTCCGCCGTGTCGATCAGGTTCATCCCCGCTTCCACACCGGCCCGCAGGGCAGAGCATTCGGCATCGAACCGGTCGGGGGCTTCCCCAGATACCAGGTCCCCTGTCCGATGGGGCCGACGGTCTGCCCGGATTCTGTCTGAAACAACATGTTCATTTCTCCTTTCAGGATGTTTCTTTGGGTTTCCGTTTCGGATTGCAGCTTCATTGTAGCACGAAGCTCCCGGCGGGGCAACACAGCCCCTCGGTTTCAGTGAACTGTTTTGAAACCGATATTCCTCATTTTGAAACGTTCCTTTTCACGAGCTGTGTTTTTGGTGCCTTCCTACAAAAAATCAGTCAACAATTTGGCATTTTATTCCTTGTCGGAATCCGCATTTCCCGCTATACTAGCCTCAAACGGAGACAGCGGGCCGGAAGGCCGGAGCTGTCCGGACAGAATTGCAATGAAAATGAGTACGGAGGTATTTCTTATGAAAATCGGTCTGATCGGTCTGGGCATCATGGGCAAGCCCATGGCAAAGAACATCCTGAAGAACGGCTACACGGATCTGATGGTCAGCGACCTGAACAAGGCTGCAGTGGACGAGGTCGTGGCCGCCGGTGCAAAGGCCGCTACTAATCAGGAGATCGGCGAGCAGTGCGATGTCGTGCTGACCATGCTGCCCAACTCCCCCCACGTCAAGAGCGTCATGCTGACCCCCGAGACCGGTGTTGTAAACTTCATGCACAAGGGCCAGGTCTTTATCGATATGAGTTCCATCAACCCCGTGGCTTCCAAGGAGACGCCGCTGCTCTGGCCGAGAAGGGCGTTGAGATGCTGGATGCTCCCGTTTCCGGCGGCGAGCCCAAGGCCATCGACGGCAGCCTGAGCTTCATGGTCGGCGGCAAGCAGGAAGTCTTTGATACTTACCAGCCCCTGCTGGAGACCATGGGCGCATCCGTTGTCCGCTGCGGCGACGTGGGCGCAGGCAACACCACCAAGCTGGCCAACCAGATCATCGTGGCCTGCAACATCCAGGCTCTGGCCGAGGCTCTGACTCTGGCACAGAAGGCCGGTGTGGACCCTGAGCTGGTGTTCCAGGCCATCAAGGGCGGTCTGGCCGGTTCTACCGTCATGAACGCCAAGGCTCCCATGATGATCGCTTAAGCAACGATAAGCCCGGCTTCAAGATCGACCTGCACATCAAGGACCTGAACAACGCTTTGGACTGCGCACACACCGTGGGCGCACCCCTTCCCATGACCGCCGAGGTCCAGGAAGTGCTGCAGTGGCTGCACAACAACGGCAAGGGCCAGGCTGACCACAGCGCCATCGCCCAGTACTACGAGAAGCTGACCGGCATCGAGATCGGCCGCTGATCTCAGAGGACTTTTCATTTCGTTCGAATTCTGCTATCATAGACCTGTAAAAACGGGGCTGTGACACAGACGCTTCCCGGCGGCCCGCTGTATGGCGGGCCGCCTTTTCATCAGCCCGGAACACAGGAGGACAACAGCATGGCAAAGGTAGCCGTTCTCGTGCCCAGCCAGGAGCTGTGCAACCTGGCACAGCCCCTTGTCGGGACATTCCCATCCATCACGCTCATGACCCTGGAATACATCAAGACGAGCCAGGCTGAGAGCCGGGCCAGAGAGCTGGAACGGCAGGGCTGTGACCTGATCGTGGCCCGCGGTGTGCAGGCTCGGATCATCAAGCAGAGCGTCAAGCTGCCGGTGGTCGAGATCGGTGTGACCCTGCAGGAGCTGGCCTCCGTGATGCTCGAGCTAAAATCTGAGCTGGCACTTCCCTGTCCGCGGATCGGTCTGATCGGCGTTGCCAATATGTTCAGCGACACTTCCCGGTTCAACGAGCTTTTTCGGGATCGAGCTGAAGCTGTACATGGTGCGCCAGAACGAGGAGCTGGCTAATGCGGTGTCCCAGGCGCAGGCCGACGGCTGTGTCGGCGTCATCGGCGGCGATATCGTCTGCGAGACCGCCCGGCAGAAAAAACTGGCCTACAAGTACATTCCCACCGGCAGCGAGAGCGTCCACAACGCGCTGAACTTCGCCAGCCGGGTGGGCTACGCCATCGATCGGAAAAGCACAACTCCGCCGAGATCAACGCCCTGCTGAACTACACCTTCAACGGCATCATCCAGGTGGACTCCTCCGGCGTCATCCGCCGGGTCAACCGCATCGGCTACAGCCTGCTGGGACAGGCTTCCAGCACCCTTCTGGGCTGCTCCATCTACGACGCCCTGCCCAACCTGAACCGCACCATGCTGGAGGACGCCCTGCTCCGGGGCAAAGAAGCCTACTCCTTCCTGCTGGACATCAACCACAAGGGCGTTGTCGTCAACATCGCCCCCATTCTGGTGGACAGTCAGATCGAGGTGCGGTGCTGACCTTCCAGGAAGGCCAGCGCCTGATCGATATGGACAGCGAGATGCGCCGCGAGCTGTACCAGCGCGGCTTCGTGGCCCGGTACAACTTCGACAACATCATCTGCGATGACCCGGAGACCCAGGCCCTGTTCGAGCTGGCCAAGCGGATCAGCAAATTCTCAGCCCCCATCCTGCTGACCGGCGAGACCGGAAGCGGCAAGAACCTTCTGGCCCAGTGCATCCACAACGAGAGCCTGCTGCGGAAAAACGCCTTTGTCACCATCGACTGCAGCGCCTGGCTGCCGGAAACGCTGGACAACATGCTCTTCGGCAACTACACCGTGCGGAAGGACTCCTCGGTGGACAGCTACGCCGAGATGGCCCAGGACGGCACCCTGTACCTGAGCCACGTCGAGATGCTGCCCCTTGAGACCCAGTACAAGCTGCTCTGCCTGATCCGGGGACGCTTCCTCCACAACGGCCCTCCCGCCCGGTGGCAGCCAACGTCCGTGGCATCATCGCTTCCAGCACGGTCAGCCTCATTGCGCGGGTCGAAAAGGGCGAATTCGAAGCGACCTGTACTATGCCCTCAGCGTCCTCAGCCTCGAAATGCTGCCCCTGCGCCGCCACCGGGGAGATATCCTGGGCTGGACCGCCTTCTATCTGGACGAGTGGCAGGAGAAGTACAAGCGCTATGTCCACCTGACCCAGGGGGCCCAGCGCTATTTGCAGGAGTATGAGTGGCCCGGCAATCTGGACCAGCTCAACAGCGTCTGCGAGCGGCTCGTGCTGCTGACCCAGAAGCGGAACATCGACGAAGTGTTCCTCCGCCAGCAGCTGGAGCAGATCGCCCCACGGACGCTGCCCGGGACCGAACAGATCGTCCTCTATAAGGATCAGAAGGCCGTCGAGATCGCCGCTCTGCTGAAAAAGCATCACGGCAACCGCCAGCAGGTGGCGGCCGAACTCGGCGTCAGCAAGACCACCCTCTGGCGGTACCTGAAAAAATACGGCATCGACCCGGATTATCACTGCTGAGCGGCATTCCCGCAGCCCCGGCGACCGGAAACCGACAGGTCCCGGTTTTTCCGTTGATGAAACCATAAAATTTGAAAGAAAGCCTGAACGTCTGCGTAAAGCTGACGTTCAGGCTTTTTTTTTATCTGTTTATACCCAGTTCATCCGGCCATAGCGGGTGGTGATGCTGCAAATTTCTTTTTGCAGCTTTGGGGTCAGCTGGCTCTTTTTCAGCCGCCAGCGCCAATTCTCGCCTACGGTGGAGGGCTTATTGATACGGGCGGAATTGTCCAGCCCCAGCCAATCCTGCATGGGAATGATGCAGGTGGCGGCGGCACTGCGGAAGATAAGGGCGATCATGCTCTTGTAAAGCTGTGTTTCCGGCGTGGTGTAATCGTACAGATAATCCCGCACCAGTGTACGTTCGGCAGAGGTGATGGTCTGATACCAGGATACCAGCGTTTCGTTGTCATGGGTTCCAGTGTAGGCCACGCTGTTCACCGGGTAATTATGGGGCAGGTAGTAGCTGGCGCTGCCGGTGTCACGGGAGTCGAAGGCAAATTCCAACACCTTCATGCCGGGGAAGCCACTGTCCAGCACCAGCTGCCGGACGGTCTCGCTCATATAGCCCAAATCCTCGGCAATGATCTCCCGCTTGCCCAGTGCCTGCTCCACCGCACGGAACAGCTCGATGCCAGGGCCTTTTTCCCAATGGCCGGGGGCCGCGGTTTCACTGCCGTAGGGAATGGAAAAATACTCGTCGAAACCGCGGAAGTGGTCGATGCGAACCACGTCGTACAGCTCAAAGCAATACCACAAGCGGGTGATCCACCACTGATAGCCCGTTTCCCGGTGCTTTTCCCAGCGGTAGAGCGGATTGCCCCAGAGCTGACCGGTGGGCGAAAATCCATCCGGGGGGACGCCCGCCACCGCCGTGGGAATGTTGTCCTCATCCAGCTGGAACATCTGCGGGTTCGCCCATGCATCGGCAGAATCCAGTGCCACATAGATGGGGATATCGCCGATGATGCGGATACCCTTTTCGTTGGCGTAAGCCTTTAGTGCACGCCACTGCTGGTCGAATTTGAACTGGAGATATTTGTAGTACTCCACCTCAAAATACAATTCCCGGCGGTAGTAGTCCATGGCATTCTGCCAGCGCAGGCGGATATCCTCCGCCCATTCGATCCACGGCTTACCCTCAAAGCGGCCTTTCACTGCCATGAACAGGGCAAAATCGTCCAGCCACCACTTATTTTTCTCGCAGAAGGCCGCGAACGCTGCATTGTGGCCGATATCACTGCGGGAATAGGCCAGCCGGAGCAGGCGGCCCCGCTCCTTGTAGAGCTGGCTGTAGTCGATATCATCGGCTTTGCGCCCGAACTTTGCCTTTTGCACTCCTCGGCGGTGAGCACGCCCTCTTTGACCAGTTCATCCAGACTGATAAAGTACGGGTTGCCCGCAAAGGCCGAAAAGCTCTGATAGGGGCTGTCACCATAGCTGGTCACACCCAGCGGCAGGATCTGCCAATAAGTCTGTCCGGCCTCTTTGAGCCAGTCCACAAAGTCGTATGCCTCCTGCGAAAAGCAGCCGATGCCGTAAGAGGACGGCAGACTGCTGATGGGCAGCAAAATGCCTGCACTTCTCTGCATCTTCATGTTCTTTCTTATCCTTTATAATTCGATCAGGATACCCGCATGGTCGGAGACCTGCGGTTCCTGTACCACACGGAATATCACCCGGCTGCTGCGCACCGGAACAGCTTTGGAGCACCAGATCGGTCGATGCGCTTTTGGCGGAAGCATCCGGGGCATCCCGCCAGCCGTCAATGGCCTGCACAACGGTATAGCCGTCATCCCGCTGTTGTGCCAGCCGGTAGGTATCCTGCCAGCCGCTGCGGAGGGTAAGGTCATACCCCTCGCCCCGCACATCGGCTTCGCTGTTGAAGTCGCCCAGCAGGAATGCCATAGGCTTCGCACCAGCCGTTGCTTCCAGCGCATTCCACTGGTCAGCAAAGGGTTCTTCTTCGTCCTTCCACCAGCCCATGTGTACAGCATAGTACCAGACATCTCCTGCACAGATGCCCAGCACGCGGCGGGTCTTCCAGTAACTGTAATCGTTCGACCGGCTCAGCAGCAGATTCTCGGTCTGCGTGATGGGCGCACGGCTGAATACGGCCATGCCCTCATCATATCTGTCATAGCCGATCTTGGCCGGGAGCCAGCTCAATGGTAGCAAACGCCCTTCTGTTCTAACATCCGGGCCACGGCTGCCGCATGGTTGTCGGCTTTCAGCGGCACGGTGTTGCCCGGACAGGACGTGTAGCCCGCCGGGACAGCTTTCAGCTCCGGTGCGGCGGCGGTCTGGTTCACCTCCTGCAAGGCGAACACATCCGGCTGCTCCTTTGCGATAAACTCCACAAAAATTTCCCGTTTGGCCTCGTATTCCGGTTCGATGAGGCTGTGGGTGTTCAATGTCAGCAGTTTCATAAGCAATTACAGAATATCGTTGATATCAGATTTCAGAACATCTGCCTTGGGGCCATAGACCGCCTGAATGCCGTCGCCCTTGACCAGCAGGCTCAGGGCACCCTCAGCCTTCCATGCCGCCAGGTCGGCCACCTTGGCAGGGTCCTTGACGGTGACGCGCAGACGGGTCATGCAGGCATCCACCAGCACGATGTTCTCGCGGCCGCCCAGCAGGGCAATGATGCGCTCGGCCTGACCGTTATCGGACTTTTTCTCAGCCTTTGCACCGGAAGCATCCTCATCCGGCGCGTTGTCATCGGTGTAGTTGCCCAGACGGCCCGGGGTAGCCAGATTGAGTTTGCCGATCATGAAATAGGCCACGAAATAGCCAATGATGAAGAATGCCACGACGCAGATGACAAAGTTGACGATATCACCGCCCAGACCGGCCTGCAGAGACATGGGGATGCGGGTGATGAATTCCAGATTGCCGAAGGAATGCAGGCGCAGATGGATGATGCCGGCCATGGCAAAGGCACAGCCCTGCAGGATGGCATATACAATGTACAGCGGCATGGCGCAGAACATGAACATGAACTCCAGCGGCTCGGTCACACCGGTGAGGAACACAGCCAGCGCAGTGGAAATGAACATGGATCTGTAATTCTTACGCTTGTCGGCATCCACGCGGCGGTACATGGCCAGTGCGACGCCCAGCAGCAGGCCGGTCGCACCGATCATCTGGCCGACCTTGAAGCGGGCGGGAGTGACGGTAGCCAGCAGATTATTATATGCGGCCATGTCACCGGCCTTCTTGAAGTTGATGAGGTCGTTGGCCCATGCCAGCCACAGCGGGTCCTGACCAAATACCTGACTGCCTGCGTTCACGCCGGTGGCGATGGTGTAGGTGCCGCCGAAAGAGGTGTAGTTCATGGGGATGGTCAGCATATGGTGCAGACCAAAGGGCAGCAGCAGACGTTCCAGCGTACCATAGATGAACGGAGCCAGCACCGGAGAAGTCTCGGAAGAGTTGGCGATCCAGATGCCAAAGTTGTTGATACCGGTCTGCACCACAGGCCAGAACAGGGCGAGCACCAGAGAGATGACCACGGAATAGGCGATGACCACCATGGGCACGAACCGCTTGCCGTTGAAGAAGGCCAGTGCGTCCGGCAGCTTGCGGAAGTTATAGTATTTATTGTAAGCTACGCCGCCCACAAAACCGGCGATGATGCCCACGAATACGCCCATATTCAGGGCCGGTGCGCCCAGGATGGAGGTAAAATAGCCGTTGACGGCGATCTCCTGCCCAAACAGGGTGTGGGTCACGGCATTGGGATCCTCCAGCATAGCACTGGTGACGCCGAAGATGTTGCCGGTGATGACGTTGATGAGCGCAAAGGCCAGCACAGCCGCAAAGGCACCGCCTGCGCGTTCTTTTGCCCAGCTGCCGCCGATGGCGACCGCGAACAGGATGTGCAGGTTGTTGATGACGGCCCAGCCGATGTTCTCCATCGTAGTGCCGATGGTCATGACGGCGGCAATATCGCCACCGCTCATCTGCACCAGCTTGCCCAGACCTGATCATCAGACCCGCCGCCTAAGATGACGGCGATGACGGTCATCAGAACCTTGCCCAGTTTTTGCAAAAAGTCGAAATTGATGAGCCCTTTCTTCTTGGGAGCTGTCTGTGTGGTTGCCATGATGTTCCTCCTTGTTCTTTTTGCATTTGATTGCGCAATCATTGCGTTTCGCTTGCATTAAATTGCGCAATAAGAATAACTCATTTTCGCAAATTTTACAAGAGTTTTTGAGATGCAGAACGCCTTTCTGCATCTTGTACATTGTTTGAAGCGATTTTGTTGAAAATGTCAAACCTTTGCAGCAACACCGTTGCGCGATTTACGCAAATGAGTACGCAAACGTTGACTTTGTGTGCAAAGCCCTTTACAATAGAGCTATCAGAAAGGGGATTCAGAGCATGGCAGTTACGATCAAAGATCATCTGCCGGAACCAGCGCATGAAGTGGCTGGCGCTGAAAGAGCAGACCCCGGCGGCATCGGCGACCCGAAGCCCCTCGGCATAATGGGCCGAGAGCCATTGCAGAACGGCTTTCAGCCGCTGGGTGTCGGCTGTTTCCGCGGCGAGCTGCTGCTGCCCCTGCGCAATGAGCAGGGAGGAAAGCGCAGCAGTGCTCCTTGACCAGCAGCTCATAGCCGGGAAGCTTGGCACGGTTGGCTTCCTCCACCTCCCGCAGGCAGGCGGCGGCCTGAAGATAACACAAGTCGTTGGGGGTCAGCCGTGCAGGCAGCGACAAGCGTCCGCTCTGGAGCGGAAGCAGGTATTTCTCGGCGCAAAGGTCCTCCGCGCCGCCCAGAAGCTCCAGCTCAAAGATGATGTTCTCGTATTCCATGCACTGCCCCTCTGCCTGCCGCAGGGCATGGAGGTGCCGGGCGTAAAAATAAAGATGTCCCCATGTGGGCCGGGCAGGACGCAGCGCCCACCTGCACCAGTCCTGCGCCCCGCTTGACAAAGACCAGCTCCATGCTCTCGTGCCAGTGCAGCGCCACCTGCGGGAAATCCCCCGGAATGGTGCAGGGGTACAGATTGAACGGAAAGCGCACCGCACCGTGCTGCTTGGTTTCCTGCAAAGATGCCTGATTTTGCATCGTCTCACCTCCTGATGATAGGATTGTACCACAGTTTGCACTTTTTAGGCAAGATTTTGATCGTTCTATCTGGTATATCTGGCATTATAAATGTCAAACCTGTTTTCCGTAAGGTGTATCTGAAAACAAAGAAATAGACTGAATTTTCTACTTTTCAGATACACCCTAGCAAAGGAGGATGCATTTATGAGCTTTACCGAAACATTACAGAGCCTCACGGGAAAGCCGCTGGCGGACTGCACCGATCAGGAGCTGTATCTGGCACTGCTGGAGCTTGTCCGGCAGAAGAGCGCCGACCGTGTGCAGCCGGTCACTGGCCGCAAGCTGTACTATATCAGCGCCGAATTTCTCATCGGCAAGCTGCTGTCCAACAACCTCATCAATCTGGGTTTGTACGATGAAGCCCGCGATGCACTGGCCGCCGCCGGCAAGAGCCTTTCGGATATCGAGGAGGTAGAGCCGGAGCCCTCTCTCGGCAACGGTGGCTTGGGCCGTTTGGCAGCTTGCTTCCTGGATTCGCTGGCAACGCTGAACCTGCCCGGCGACGGCGTGGGCCTGCGGTATCACTTCGGTCTGTTCCGCCAGTCCTTTGAGGACGGCGTGCAGAACGAAAAGCCCGACCCGTGGCTGACTGCCCACAGCTGGGCCGAAAAGACCGATGTCACCTACCCGGTGGAGCTGGCAGGCAAGGAGTACACCGCCCGGCTGTACAAGCTGGCCGTTACCGGCTACGAGGGGCGCACCAACACCCTGAATCTTTTCGACCTTGACACCATCGACGATGAGAGCATCGTCCATGACGGCATTGCGTTGACAAGACCGCCATTGATAAGAACCTGACCCTGTTCCTCTACCCGGACGATTCCGATGAGGCAGGCCGCCGTCTGCGGGTGTACCAGCAGTATCTGATGGTTTCTGCCGGTGCACAGCTCATTCTGGCCGAGTGCGCCGCCCGGGGCTGCAACTTCCACGATCTGGCCGACTATGCCGCTATCCAGATCAACGACACTCACCCCAGTATGGTCATCCCGGAGCTGATCCGGCTGCTGGGGCAAAAGGGCATTGAGTTTGAGGAAGCTGTGGAGATCGTTACCAAGACCTGCGCCTACACCAACCACACCATTCTGGCCGAGGCGCTGGAAAAATGGCCCCGTTCCTATCTGGATGCCGTAGTTCCCCAGCTGATGCCCATCATCGAAAAGCTGGACGCACTGGCCCGCACCCGCACCGAAGACGAAGGCCTTGCCATCATCGACAAGGACGACCGGGTACACATGGCCCACATGGACATCCACTTTACCCATTCCACCAACGGCGTGGCAGCGCTGCACACCGAGATTTTGAAAAACTCCGAGCTGCACGGCTTTTATGAGCTGTACCCGGAAAAGTTCAACAACAAGACCAACGGCATCACCTTCCGCCGTTGGCTGCTGGAATGTGACCCGCGCCTGACTGCCACGCTGGAAAAGCACATCGGTTCCGGCTTCCGCAAGGACGCTGCCGAGCTGGAGAAGCTGCTGGCCTTTGCCGACGACGAGACCGTGCTGAACGAGCTGACCGCCGTGAAAAAGGCCAACAAGGCAGCGCTGGCCGACTGGCTGCTGCACACCCAGAAGGTGGCAGTAAATCCCGATGCATGTTCGATATCCAGTCCAAGCGGCTGCACGAGTATAAGCGTCAGCAGCTGAACCTGCTGTACCTCATCCATCAGTATTACGAGATCAAGGCAGGGCACCTGCCTGCTGCATGCCGCTGGTGAGCATCTTCGGTGCCAAGCTGCTCCTGCCTACACCATTGCAAAGGACATCATCCATGCGCTGCTGACCCTCTCCAAGGTCATCGCCGCAGACCCGGAAGTGTCCAAGTGGCTGCAGGTCGTATTTATCGAGAATTACAACGTTACCGCTGCCGAAAAGCTCATCCCGGCCTGTGACCTGTCTGAGCAGATCAGCCTTGCCTCCAAGGAGGCTTCCGGCACCGGCAACATGAAGTTTATGCTGAACGGTGCGCTGACGCTGGGCACCATGGACGGTGCCAATGTGGAGATCAGCCAGCAGGTGGGCGAAGAGAACATTTATATCTTCGGCCAGACCTCGGATCAGGTCATCCACCGCTACGCCGTGGGCGATTACGACCCGGCCCAGTGGGTGGAGGGCGATGCCAACATCCGCCGTGCCATCAGCGATGGACTGGTATCCGCTTTGGAACAGCCTGCGCATCGCGCTCATCAGCTGCGCAGCCGTGTTCTTTCTTGGCATTTTTGCCGCCTATTACATTGCCCGGCTGCCCCGGGCCGTCAAGGGCGTGCTGGACGTGGTGCTCACCCTGCCCATGGTACTGCCGCCCACGGTGGTGGGTTATTTCCTGCTGCTTGTCTTCGGGGCAAAGCGGCCGCTGGGCATCTTCTTCCTGGAACACTTCGGCGTGAAACTGGTCATGAACTGGTACAGCGCCATTTTCGCTTCCATTGTGGTGGCTTTTCCGCTGATGTACCGCACCGCCCGGGGTGCCTTCGAGTCCTTTGACGAAACGCTGGCCTGGTCGGCCCAGACCCTGGGACAGTCCAACACCTGGATCTTCTGGCGGGTGCGGATGCCCTACTGTCGGCAAGGCATTCTGGCAGGCACCGTGCTGGCCTTCGCCCGGGCCTTGGGCGAATACGGCGCTACCAGCATGATCGCCGGGTACACCCCCGGCAAGACCGCCACCATTGCCACCACGGTGTATCAGCTCTGGCGCACCAATGACGACGCCGGTGCCCTGCGCTGGGTGCTGGTGGACATTGTCATTTCGGCGGTGGTGCTGCTGGCCGTGAACCTGCTGGAAAAGCAGCAGAAAGCAGGTGGACGCGCATGAGCCTGGAAGTGAACATTGAAAAGAATCTGGATGGCTTCACCCTGCGGGCTGCCTTTTTCTGCCGGAAACACCCCCACTGCCCTGCTGGGCGCTTCCGGCTGCGGCAAAAGCCAGACGCTGCGCTGCATTGCGGGCGTCCAGACCCCGGATCAAGGCCGCATCGTGCTGGACGGGCGGGTACTGTTTGACAGTGAGCAGCACATCGACCTGCCGCCTCAGCAGCGGGGCGCAGGGCTGCTGTTCCAGAATTATGCCCTCTTCCCGAATATGACGGTGGAACAGAACATCCTCTGCGGCCTGAAAGCCGAAAAAGACCGCGCTGCCCGGCAGGCGCGCTGCGCCGAACTACTGCAGGCCATGCGGCTGGAGCCGCTGGCAAAAAGCGGTACCCGGCCCAGCTCTCCGGCGGGCAGCAGCAGCGCACCGCACTGGCCCGCATCCTTGCCGGGCGGCCGCGCATCCTGATGCTGGACGAGCCCTTCAGCGCGCTGGACAGTTACCTGCGCGAGGCTGTGGAAAGCGAAGTGGGCAGTCTGCTGGCCGGGTTTGACGGCACCGCGCTTCTGGTCACCCACAACCGGGACGAAGCCTACCGCCTTTGCCCGGAAATGGTGGTACTGGACAGCGGCCGGGTGCTGCGCTCCGGCCACACCGGGACGTCTTTGCGGACCCGCGCAGCATCACGGCAGCCCGGCTCACCGGCTGCAAGAACATTCTGCCTTGCACCCGGCTGGACGCGCACGCGGTGCGTCTGACCGGCTGGGATGTGCCGCTGCAGCTGGCGCTTCCGGTGCCGGAAGGCTGCACCGCCGTGGGCATCCGCGCCCACGACTTTGTGCCCTGCGACGCCGGGGCACCGAACGCCTTACCGGTAGCAGCCCTTTCTTCCAGTGAAAATCCCTTTGACTGGAACCTCATCTGTACCGCTCCGGACGGCACGGCCCGCCTGTGGTGGAAGGTAAGCAAATCCACCCTTTTCTCCCCCTGCCGGTGCCGCCGCATTTCCTGTGCGCTGCACCGGAAAGTATCATGCCCCTGACCAACTGAGCTACATCTTTGACAAAGCCCCGCCCGATGCTTGTACCGCACCGCAAATTCTGCTATACTAAAAATAGTGCATTTTGCAAAATCAGGGAGCATTGCGGCTCCCATTGGGGATGGGAACATGAGTGAAATAACGGTCCGGCCCATGGTGCCGGAGGACTGGGACGATGTGGCCCGGATCTATCTGGAGGGCATTGCCACCGAGCACGCCACCTTCCAGACCAACTGCCCGCCCTATGCTGCGTGGGACGCCTCCCACACCAAAGAGTGTCGGCTGGTCATTCTGGCCGACGGCGTGCTGGCCGGGTGGGCTGCCCTGCACCGGGTAGATCCCCGCTGGTGCTACCGGGGCGTGGCTGAGGTGAGCATTTATGTGGGCGAGCGGTTCCGCGGGCAGGGGCTGGGCTCCCAGCTCTTGAACGCTCTGTGCGCTGACGCCGAGAAGGCAGGCTACTGGACCCTGCAGTCCACCGTGCTGCAGGACAACACGGCCAGCCGCGCCCTGCATACTAAATGCGGGTTCCGTCTGGTAGGGCGGCGGGAGCGTATTGCGCGTGACTGCCACGGCCGCTGGCTGGACACCTACCTGATGGAGCGCCGTGCTAAAGCCGATGAGCCGGAGGGCATCAAAAAACTGTAACGCCCCCGCCCGGGCTGCTGATTTCAGGACAAAACGAAAGTCTCTGTGAACGCAAAGGTTCACAGGGACTTTTGTTTTGCTCGTTTCAGATTTTACAGAACTTCTCGTTATGCCCAGTTCATCCGGCCATAGCGGGTGGTGATACTACAAATTTCTTTTTTGCAGCTTTGGGGTCAGCTGGCTCTTTTTAGCCGCCAGCGCCAGTTCTCGCCTATGGTGGAGGGCTTATTGATACGGGCGGAATTGTCCAGCCCCAGCCAGTCCTGCATGGGAACGATGCAGGTCGCCGCTGCGCTGCGCAGGATCAGTGCGATCATGCTTTTATAGAGCTGCTCTTCCGGGGTGGCGTAGTCGTACAGGTAGTCCCGCACCAGGGCACGCTCGGCATCGGTGATGGTCTGGTACCACGACGCCAGCGTCTCGTTGTCGTGGGTGCCAGTATAGGCCACGCTGTTCACCGGGTAATTATGGGGCAGGTAATCGCTGGCACTGCCGGTGTCACGGGAGTCGAAGGCAAATTCCAACACCTTCATGCCGGGGAAGCCGCTGTCCCGCACCAGCTGCCGGACGGTCTCGCTCATATAACCCAGATCCTCGGCAATGATCTCCCGCTTGCCCAGTGCCTGCTCCACCGCACGGAACAGCTCGATGCCAGGGCCTTTTTCCCAGTGGCCGGGTGCCGCCGTTTCACTGCCGTAGGGAATGGAAAAATACTCGTCGAAACCGCGGAAGTGGTCGATGCGAACCACATCGTACAGTTCAAAGCAATACCACAAGCGGGTGATCCACCACTGATAGCCCGTTTCCCGGTGCTTTTCCCAGCGGTAGAGCGGATTGCCCCAGAGCTGGCCGGTGGGCGAAAAACCATCCGGCGGAACACCTGCCACAGCGGTGGGAATGTTGTCCTCATCCAGCTGGAACATCTGCGGGTTCGCCCATGCATCGGCAGAATCCAGTGCCACATAGATGGGGATATCGCCGATGATGCGGATGCCCTTTTCGTTGGCGTAAGCCTTTAGTGCACGCCACTGCTGGTCGAATTTGAACTGGAGATATTTGTAGTACTCCACCTCAAAATACAATTCCCGGCGGTAGTAGTCCATGGCATTCTGCCAGCGCAGGCGGATATCCTCCGCCCACTCGATCCACGGCTTGCCCTCAAAGCGATCCTTCACCGCCATGAACAGGGCAAAGTCATCCAGCCACCACTTGTTCTGTTCACAGAAGGCCGCAAACTCCGCATTGTGGCCGATGTCGCTGCGGGAGTAGGCCAGCCGGAGCAGGCGGCCCCGCTCCTTGTAGAGCTGGCTGTAGTCGATATCGTCCGCCTTGCGGCCGAACTTTGCCTTTTTGCACTCTTCTGCCGTGAGCACACCCTCTTTGACCAGCTCATCCAGACTGATGAAATACGGATTGCCCGCAAAGGCGGAAAAGCTCTGATAAGGGCTGTCGCCGTAGCTGGTAACACCCAGCGGCAGGATCTGCCAGTGGGTCTGCCCGGCTTCCTTGAGCCAGTCCACAAAGTCGTATGCCTCCTGCGAAAAGCAGCCGATGCCGTAAGGGGACGGCAGACTGCTGACGGGCAGTAAAATGCCTGCACTTCTCTGCATGTTTCTTTATTCCCTTCTTATCGTCCTACTTCGATCAGAACGCCCGCATGGTCGGAGACCCGAGGCTCCTGTTTTCCGCCGAATACCACCCGGCTGCTGTGCACCGGCACCGCCTGGGAGCACCAGATCTGGTCAATGCGTTTTTGGCAGCCGCGTCCGGAGCATCCCGCCAGCCGTCAATGGCCTGCACGACGGTATAGCCGTCATCCCGCTGCCGGGCCAGTCGGTAGGTATCCTGCCAGCCGCTGCGCAGAATGAGGTCGTAGCCCTCACCCCGCACATCGGCTTCACTGTTGAAATCGCCCAGCAGGAACGCCAGCGGTTTTGCACCGGCTGCCGCCGCCAGAATGTTCCACTGGTCGGCAAAGGGCTCTTCCTCGTCCTTCCACCATCCCAGGTGCACCGCATAATACCAGACATCTCCTGCACAGATGCCCAGCGCCCGGCGGGTCTTCCAGTTGTTGTAATCGTTGATTTGGCTCAGCAGCAGGTTCTCGGCGGCGGTGATGGGTGCCCGGCTGAATACCGCCATGCCCTCGTCGTATCTGTCGTAGCCGATCTTGGCCGGGAGCCAGCTCCAATGGTAGGCACAGCCCGCTTCTTCCAGCATCCGGGCCACCGCAGCGGCATGGTTATCCGCTTTCAGCAGCACCATATTGCCGGGGCAGGGATAGTACCCTGCCGGGACATCTGCCAACAGCGGCGCAGTGGCGGTCTGGTTCACCTCCTGCAGGGCGAACACATCCGGCTGTTCCTTTCGGATAAACTCCACAAAAGCATCCCGCTTGGCCTCATATGCCGGTTCGATGAGACTGTGGGTATTCAATGTCAGCAGTTTCATAGTTTTTTTACAGAATATCGTTAATATCAGATTTCAGCACATCTGCCTTGGGGCCGTACACCGCCTGGATGCCGTCGCCCTTGACCAGCAGGCTCAGGGCACCCTCGGCCTTCCAGGCTGCAAGGTCGGCTACCTTGGCGGGGTCCTTCACGGTAACGCGCAGACGGGTCATGCAGGCATCCACCAGCACGATGTTCTCCCGGCCGCCCAGCAGGGCGATGATGCGCTCGGCCTGACCGTTATCGGATTTCTTGTCAGCCTTTTTCTCGGTCTTAGCGTCGGCAGCAGGCTCCTCGGCGTTGTCGTCGGTGTAGTTGCCCAGACGTCCCGGCGTTGCCAGCTGCAGTTTGCCGATCATGAAGTAGGCCACGAAATAGCCGATGAGGAAGAACGCCACCACGCAGAGCACAAAGTTGATGATATCACCGCCCAGACCGGCCTGCAGGGACATGGGGATGCGGGTGATGAATTCCAGATTGCCGAAGGAGTGCAGGCGCAGATGGATGATACCGGCCATGGCAAAGGCACAGCCCTGCAGGATGGCGTATACAATGTACAGCGGCATGGCGCAGAACATGAACATGAACTCCAGCGGCTCGGTCACACCGGTGAGGAACACAGCCAGCGCGGTGGAAATGAACATGGATTTGTAATTCTTGCGCTTGTCGGTATCCACGCGGCGGTACATGGACAGGGCAATGCCCAGCAGCAGGCCGGTGGCTCCGATCATCTGACCAACCTTGAAGCGGGCGGGAGTGACGGTAGCCAGCAGGTTGTTATAGGCAGCCATGTCACCGGCCTTCTTGAAGTTGATGAGGTCGTTGGCCCAGGCCAGCCACAGGGGGTCCTGGCCAAACACCTGGCTGCCTGCGTTCACGCCAGTGGCGATGGTGTAGGTGCCGCCGAAGGAGGTATAGTTCATGGGAATGGTCAGCATATGGTGCAGACCAAAGGGCAGCAGCAGACGTTCCAGCGTACCATAGATGAACGGAGCCAGAACCGGAGAAGTCTCGGAAGAGTTGGCGATCCAGATGCCAAAGTTGTTGATGCCGGTCTGCACCACAGGCCAGAACAGCGCCAGCACCATGGAGATGACCACCGAGTAGGCAATGACCACCATGGGCACGAAGCGCTTGCCGTTGAAGAAAGCCAGCGCATCCGGCAGCTTGCGGAAGTTGTAGTATTTATTGTAAGCCACGCCGCCCACAAAACCGGCAATGATGCCCACGAACACGCCCATGTTTAGAGCCGGAGCACCCAGTATAGAGGTGAAATAGCCGCTGACGGCGATTTCTTGTCCGAACAGGGTGTGGGTCACGGCGTTGGGGTCTGCCAGCATGGCGCTGGTAACGCCGAAGATGTTGCCGGTGATCACGTTGATGAGCGCAAATGCCAGCACAGCCGCAAAGGCACCGCCTGCGCGTTCTTTTGCCCAGCTGCCGCCGATGGCTACGGCGAACAGGATATGCAGGTTGTTGATGACGGCCCAGCCGATGTTCTCCATGGTGGTGCCGATGGTCATGACTGCTGCGATGTCGCCGCCGCCCATCTGCACCAGCTTGCCCAGACTGATCATCAGACCGGCAGCGGGCATGACGGCGATGACCGTCATCAGCACCTTGCCCAGCTTTTGTAAAAAGTCGAAGTTGATGAGCCCTTCTTCTTGGGAGCTGTCTGTGTGGTTGCCATGATGTTCCTCCTTGTTCTTTTGCATTTGATTATGCAAATGTTGCATTACACTTGCATTGGATTGCGCAATAAGAATAGCTCATTTTTGCAAATTTTACAAGAGTTTTTTGAGTTGCAGAGTGTTTTTCTGCATCTTGTACATTGTCGAAAGCGATTTTTGTTGAAAACGTCGAACCTTTGCAGCAACGCCGTTGCGCAATTTACGCAAATGAGCACGCAAACGTTGACTTTGCGTGCAAAGCCCTTTACAATAGAGATATCAGAAAGGGGATTCAGAGCATGGCAGTTACGATCAAAGATATTGCGGCCGCTGCGGGCGTTTCGCCGTCCACGGTCTCCCGCACCTGCAAGGACAGCCCATCCATCAGCCGGGACACAAAAGAACGCATCCGCCGCATCATGGCGCAGATGGGCTATGAACCAAATTTTGAGGCCGAACCGTCAGAAGCATTTTCCAAGACCATCGGCATCATCCTGCCTTCTTCCCAGCGAGATGTATATGAAAATGCCTTTCATCTGGAGATCATCCGGGGCATCGGGCAGTTCTGCAACCAGCGCCGTTATGTAAACACCGTCATCACCGGTGAGGACGATGCCGAAGTGCTGGATGCCATCCAGAGCATGGTGGCCAACACACAGGCCGATGGATTCATCCTGCTCTACTCCAAAAAAGATTGTCCGGTGGCTGCCTATCTGCGCAGCGAGGGTCTGCTTCACGTTATCGTGGGCAAGGCAGCGCAGTCGGCCAACCAGACCATCTATATCGACAACGACAATGCACTGGCGGGCGAGGAAGCCACCGATTACCTCTATGAAATGGGCCACCGCCGCATTGCCTATTTTGGTGTCAGCAATGCCATGCTGTTTTCGGCAGAGCGCAAACGCGGTCACCAGATGTCCCTGCTCAAGCATGGCATCACCCCCCGCGAAGAGGACTGCGTGGAGATCGATGCCCTGAATGATTCCTATGAACCCGCCCTGAAAGCACTGCTTACCGCTCCTGACCGCCCTACAGCGGTTCTGGTCAGCGACGATATCCTTGCCGTAGTGCTGGAACAGTTCTGCGGCAAGCTGGGGCTGCGCGTCCCGAAAGACTTGTCTATCGTGTCCTTCAATAACTCGCTGTTCTCCCGCATCACCAGCCCGCAGCTGACCACCGTGGACGTCAACCCCTATCAGCTGGGCATGGAAGCGGCCAGCCAGACCATCAACCACATCGAAAACCCGAACCTTCTGGCCACAAAGATCATCGTGCCGCATAAACTCATCGTACGGGAAAGCTGCTGCCCACCGCCGGAAAATCGCACGGCTGCCTTGCCCGGCGGGGCACTGTGACCCCGCAGTACACCGCGCTCCATTGTCCATGAACTGAAAGGAATGCCCTATGACCCTCCAGCCCGCTGGCACAAAAAGATGCCCTGACGCTGGAAGATCTTGCTCCTTATCCGCGCCTGTCCTACGAGCAGGGCGAACACAACTCGTTCTACTTTTCGGAGGAGATCCTCAGCACGCTGGACAGCAAAGCAGAGGGTGGTCTTGCCGGAGCTGGACGGGCCGACGATGGCCGTGGAGGTCTTTTCCGGGATGGTGAAGCTGACGTCGTGCAGAACCTGACCCTCGGCGTCTGATCGCCGTCCGTACTCTCACACCCGGACCGAAAAGCATCCCTCCGTGCAGACCCGGATCTCGCTTTCCGGGTATCTGCGCGGAGGGGACTTATTGTTTTATCAGAGTTTTGTCGTCCACAGGCCATGCAGATTGCAGTAGGCATAGACCGCCACCGGTGTCTCGTCGCCCAGCTCAAAAACCGCTCTGGGTGCCTCGCCCGGATGGAGATAACGGATGTGGCCGCCCTGCGCCGTTTCCGCATAGAGCCACTGGATATGGTGGACATCCACCATCGGATGCTCTACCGCACCCACCGTGACGGTCAGGGTGCTGCTGGAGCGCTCGACCACCGGCAGATGCTTTCTCCGCTGGCTTCCACGGTGTTGGGAATCAGCTCCCGCAGTTTTTCACCGCAGCAGAGCATCGGAACGCCTGCATCGTGGAGTGTGGTGATGAGGTTACCACAGTGGTCACAAACAAAAAATCTTGCACTCATATTGAAATCCTCCCTGAGAATGTTTTTGTGTTTCTTGTTTCTATATGATAATAGTTCTCAGTTTCAATTTCCGTGATTGGGTCACAGAAAGAAGGATTATTTTGTCAGACACACAGGACTTGGATTACTTTTTTTCCTTTTCGGAAATAAAGAATTGCGGTAACAAGACACATCCCTGCAATTCCTGCCAGAAATGAATTGGAATAGTTCTTTGTCAGGATGGCCCAAAGGTTGATCGACACAAAGACAATTAAAAATATAACACCGATTATCCTATTTTTCATCTCTGTTACCTCTGCAACTTCCGATTTATTGTCACAAGTATAGCATACTGCCACCCGTAAGAAAAGCCGCAGACACAAAAAGCCCCTGCGGGCAATTGCTCGCAGGGGCTTGGGTTATGCGCCGGTGTTCCTCACACTGGCATAACGGTTATTCAATTTCGATGAGATTGGGGTTTGCAGGCAGAGCCTTCTGTTGCTGGGGTGCAGGCAGCTGGATGTGCAGGATGCCATCCTCGAACTTTGCGTGGATATCCTCTTTCTTTACGGCATCGCCCACATAGAAGCTACGCGCGCAGGTGCCGGAGAAGGTCTCGCGGCGGATGTAATGACCCTTCTCATCCTTCTCATCATTGCTGTGATTACGGACGGCCTGAATGGTCAGGTAGCCGTCGTTCAGCTCCATCTGAACGTCTTCCTTCTTGCAGCCGGGCAGGTCAACGGCAACGTCATAGCCGTCGGTGGTCTGCTTCACATCGGTCTTCATCATGTTTGCACCGCGCTTGCCGAAGGCTTCACGCTCTTCACGATTCATTGCACGCTCCAGCGCACCGTCGTTCCAGAACGGATCAAAGAAATCATCGAACAGATTTTCATGGAAAACAGCAGGCATAAACATAAATCATTCCTCCAATCCCGGCGTTCGGGTCGGGTCAAAAATCTTTATGTTGTTCATTCGGAAAGGCTTTCCGGGGAGCCGCTCGATCACCTTGCGGCTCTCTTTGCCCTTCCTCCTGAGCACACCATAGTTATAGCATCGTTTGTTAGCAGTGTCAAGTGTAGAGTGCTAAAATTCACAGAAAGATAATTCTTTGATAATCTTTCATGCACTCTTTCATCTCTTATAGCAATTCAAGAAATAAGGTGACGCCTTTTGTCAAGTTGTCACTTTATTTCTTGGAATCGCATAGACTCCCGCTGCTTTCAGCCTTCCCGCTGCTCTGTGATTTCTTTATCACCTGCAGGGCGAGGTCTTTTTTCGCAACTGCTTGGGGAGCGGCGGCGTTCCCGGGTCAGGCCTCTGCGCTGTCCTCAGCCTTCATGGCGTTGTAGCCGATCAGCACGGTCCAGACGTAGGCGCAGGTCTTGGGGATCATCAGCATACCGATCATGGGGTTGACTTCTGCCCACAGCACCACCGGGAGATAGAAGCCGAAGCTCAGCACGATGGTCAGCCACATCCAGCGGAAAGCCTGATCCTTGTGTTCCCTGGCACTGTGGTAGAACAGCACGATGATCAGCAGGCCCAGCAGTGCAAAGGGGATGTTGCGCAGGATGCCCCAGGTCAACGGGGTGTGGTTGGTCAGCCACTGGTTCTGGGGCATCATGCACAGCAGCACACGGACGGCAGACAGAGCGTACACAGCGATGGTCAGGTTCTTCTGGCCCTCTACCTGGTAACGCTTACGCCAGACGTAGTACAGCAGCACATAAAAGACGGTCATGGTGCTGGAGGTGATCCACTTACCCAGGCCCAGGGGAACAGCGTAGTTCTCCAGGCCGGTGGTGCACAGAGCCAGTGCACGAGGTACCAGGTGGAAGGAATCGCCGGCCCCCAGCACCACAGCCATGAGGCCGAACAGCTTGAACTGAGAGCCGCTCTTGCTGCCATGGATCATACGAATGCCCACCGTGAGAACGGCAGCCAGGTAAAAGATGTCAAACACAGTTTCAATGATTGCACGCATAGGTGTTTGCTCCTTTTTTAGATTGGTTTTGGGGAGGGGGGATTTATGTGAACAGGACGCTTCCGTCCTGCAGCACCGCCCATACTGAACGCCGTTCACTTTCGTCCTAAAAAACATCCCACAGTTTTGTGGGATGTTTTTAGTAGATGGCTCGCCGGACGATCTCCAGCACGGTAGAGGGTCAAAGTCCTGCCGCACCAGGGCAGACAGCATCAGAGAGAAGAGTGTTTCCGCAAATTTTTCAACGGTAAACTCCTCTGTGAAGGCGTCGGCCCGGATCTTGGTATCATTCTGCAGCACCACACACAGGGTATCCAGAATGTGCTGCCAGGCCCGCTGCATCTGCTGCTTTCCATCGGCGGTGTCCTGCTGGACAAAGCCCAGCGCATGATGGGTGAAAAAACCCGGATACCGCTGGCAGCCGTACTCCAGCTGCTTGTACATCCACCGGACGCAGGACAAGGTATCTTGAAAAACCACTTCGTTCTCCGGATGGTGGAAGATATCGCTCCAGATGCTTTCCACCGCCGCGCTCACCAGTTCGGTCTTGGAACCGAAGTAGTTGTAGATGCACCCCACGGATACCCCGCAGGCAGCGGCCACCGAGCGGATGTTCACACCTGCCCATCCGTTTTGCTGGATAAGCTCCCGGCTGGTTTTCAGGATATTCGCTTTTGACGTTGCATTTGGATTCATCGGATCACCTCAACGTGAACGTTGTTCATGACGCATAGTATACAAGCTATCTGGGGCCTTGTCAAGGGGGGGGTAAAAATTTCCGAAGATTTGTCCCTCTCTTTGCGGCGGCCTCAGCGGCTTAAAAGAGGCCTCTCCCCGCCCTTGCGGTCAGCCGTCCGGCACTCCTTATCTGGAAAAGCAGCACACCGCTCCGCCATTAAAAAGCTGACCTGGCTGGTCGCTGCGGCGTTTTCCGAACCGGAATTTCCCCGGACTGTTTTTGCTGCCCATGGCAGCGTACATCCTCTCTTGTATAAAGGAGTTCCATGTGGTATACTAAACCCGACAACACGGACGTTGTGGAGGGAAACCCGATGAAAGAAAAAACTTATCAAACTCGCTGCGGAACGATTCACTATTGGGCAAGCGTGTCAAACCCGGATACAATTACGCTTGTTCTTCTACCGGGATTGACGGCAGACCATAGATTGTTTGATAAGCAGATTCAGTATTTCGAGAACAGGTATAATGTTATCGTCTGGGATGCACCGGCACACGCTTCCTCATGGCCGTTTCGGTTTGATTTTGATCTGTTCGATAAGGCAAAATGGCTGGATGATATCTTAAACCAAGAAGGACTTACAAAGCCTGTCATTGTTGGGCAGTCTATGGGTGGATATGTGGGACAGGCTTATGCACAGCTTTATCCAGACAAATGACAGGCTTTGTCTCCATCGACTCTGCACCGCTGCAACGAAGCTATGTGACCGCAGTTGAGCTCTGGCTTTTGAAACGAATGGAGCCGGTATACGTGCATTATCCGTGGAAATGGCTCCTGAAATCGGGGTCAGAAGGTGTTGCCACGTCTGATTACGGCAGAAACCTCATGCGTGAAATGATGCTGACTTATGACGGCAATCAGAAACGCTATGCACAGATTGCCGGACATGGTTTTCGTATTCTGGCAGCGGCTATGGATCTGAAGAGATCTGCCTGCATTATTGATATGCGGCACACAGGATCAAGGTTGTCCGGCAAAGCATTGCAATACGAAAATTCCTTTGACGTGGATCGAAGGAGCAGGACACAATTCCAATACAGACAAACCCGAACAGGTGAATCGTTTGATAGAGGAATTTGTTGTTGATATTTTATAACAGACAACTTCCAATTACAGCGGCGTTTTTATGCGAAGAACATCTGCAAACTGCATACCGTAAAACTCCCTGTTTATCTTCACGAGTGATTTTTCTTGGAAGAAGCCCCGCCGAAGAACATGCCCGGCATTATGAAAAAAGAAAAGAAGAAACATCTCAGAGGAGCAGCATTATCTCTGTGAAATCGGTCTGGAAAAGATGCCATATGGATTGCTCTACCAATCTTATACAGAGGAAAGCCACGCACATCACGAGTACAGCCGCTCCATGCAAAGGTCAGCCGGACAAGCATCCGCTGCTGGGAAAACGGACAAAAGACCATCAGTCAGAAGTGCTTTGACCATCTGGTGGAAAACCTTGGTTCCGATTTTCCATCTATGCTTCGCATGTGAGGGATGGTAATTTTTTATCGGGCAGAAGAAAAAGTCCGTCTGTGGGCCACCGAGTAACTCCGGTGGATGGCGCAGACGGGCTTTTTTATGTACTATAATAATTATCTATTCGTGTGCAAAATCAGATGATTCCCAGCCATTTGTGATCCTCTTTAGCAGCTACGAGGTTTCATGATACCCCTTCTACCCTTGCCTTCGTAGGTATAAAGGGCATCATAGTTGTCATTTCAGCATACAATAGATTTATCAGCAAATAAATCAGTTTTATATTGCAGCAGCCATATGTACGTGTTATAATAAGATCAAAGAAAGGAGTTGATTGTAGTGGCATCTGTTATGAGCGCTATCACCAATACAGTTCCGATCACACAGTTCAACCGTGGTCTTGCCGGCAAAATTTTCGAGGATGTTAAGCAGTGCGGTGCCAAGGTCGTTATGAAAAATAACGCCGCTGAGTGTGTTCTTATCTCTCCTGATGAATACGTTCGTTTAATGGATGAACTAAACGATGCACGTCTTCTGGTCGAAGCCTCTGAACGCATGGCTCACTTTGATCCTTCCACGCTGATCTCCGAAAAGAAATGAATCGCCGACTCGGTGTTACTGAAAACGATCTTGCTGGTTTTGACGAGGTAGAAATCGAATGAACTGGAGTCTTCAATATCTCCCCGAAGCAGAAAAGGACTTGAGGGATCTTGATGGCAGCCAGCGCATTCTCGTTTTAAAAGCTCTTAAAAAGGTTCAGAAAACCCTCTTCCGGTTGACGAGCAAGGCTATGGAAAGCCCTTAGGAAACCATAACAGTACCAGTCTTGCCGGACTGCTGAAAATCAAGCTTCGCTCTTCCGGACTGCGCATTGTATATCAACTTCGTCGCACTGAAAGCTCAATGCTTGTTATTGTTATCGGAGTACGTGCAGATGAAGAAGTATATGATATAGCGCGAAAGCGTTCCTCCCAGTATGATCTTCTTGGTTAATTTAGGCCGTACTATATGTAACACAAAAAGCCCCACGCTCAACACCGCCTCTGCATCCGACCGTGCTTGGTCAGAACAGAAAAGCATATGTTGAGCGTGGGGCTTTGTTTATCGGCTGGGCTGCCAGCCGGGTTTCTGGTGTTCCTTGGGCTTATAGGTACCCTTGGTGGTATCAATGACTGTCTGATACAGTTCCAGCTTCTGCCATGTGGGGCAGTTCAGCCGCTCGATTTTTTCGATCACATAGTTGGCGTGGGCAGTTGCGACACGCTTACCCAACTCTTCCCAGCCTTCTTCGGTTTTGGGGTAATTTGCCCCCGCACCCCTGAGAAAGGGAAACATTCAGGCGGTGGATTTGCACCACTCCATTAGCCTCTCGGCCACCCCGTCTTCTTTATGACCGGGCTGCGAATTACGGAAGTATCATTGTCTGGAAGTACCTGAAGCTGCATATTCAATTTTCAAGGTCCGTCGGCTCCGGTTTCCGTTCCCTCTCGGGCACGGTCCGTTTCCGTGACATGATTGTATTGTACTTTCGCAGAAAAGTTTATGGACTTGTAGTCCAAGTCACCCACCCTCTTAGTCCAAGTTCTGGGATACAACAGACAAAAAAGAGGAGTCGAGTCCATTCATCAGACTCAACTCCTAAGTAAGACGAAAAAATTCGTCTTTCTGTTAATTGTCAAAGGTGCATTTTCCGCTCGACTTCATAACGCAATCGAGATATTACACTTATAGGATAGCATAATTTAAAATTGCCACTTTCTAATAGTCCCCTGATGTCAAGATATCACAGCGCAAAAAGAGTGTCAACAAATTATTTATTGACAGATTTTCAATGAAACATCCAACTTTTTGAATTGCGCTGTTCCATCACTCACCGCTGCAAAAAACTTGCATTTTGTTCCACATCTACTATACTAAAGGATGTATCGATTATTCTTGAAAGAAAGCGGATGCTATGGAATTTCAAATGAAGTTAAAGCGATTTCTCAAACAGGAGACCGTTCTTTCGGTCGCCGCTGTACTGGCCGTGCTCTCCATGTTCTTCGTGCCGCCAGATGCAGACTACCTCGGTTACATCGACCTGCGCACGCTCGCCATTCTGTTTTCCCTGATGACCATCATGGCCGGACTGCGGCGGCAGGGCGTTTTTGACCGGATGGGCCGGGCGCTGTTGGCACGGACCGGCAGCACCTTGCAGCTGGTGCTCGTTCTGGTCGGGCTGTGCTTTTTCGGGAGCATGATCATCACCAACGACGTTTCCCTGCTGACCTTTGTCCCCTTTACCTTTGTGGTGCTGAGCGGCCTTGCGCCGGACACCCGCCGGGCGCTGACCATCCCGGTGGTGTGCATGCAGACCATCGCGGCCAACCTTGGCAGTATGCTCACGCCCATCGGCAACCCACAGAACCTCTACCTCTACGGCAAAAGCGGAATGCGCATGGCGGAGTTCCTCCTGCTCATGTTCCCCTACACGGTCGTTTCGCTGCTGCTTCTGGTGGGCTGGGCGGTCATGGTCTGCCGCAAACAGGCATCCTCCTGCATCGGTGCGCTCCCGGAGCAGCCGAACACCACCGCAGACCGGAAAATCATCCTGCTGGATGCGGTGCTGTTTGCGGTCTGTCTGCTGGCGGTCGTCCGGGTATTGCCCTACGGCGTTGCCTTTGCCGCTGTGCTGGTCTGTACCCTCTGCGCTGACCGCTCCACTCTCCGCAATGTGGATTACTCCCTGCTGCTGACCTTCGTAGCATTCTTCATTTTCATCGGCAATCTGGGGCGCATCCCGGCCTTTTCGGGCTGGCTGCAAGCCGTCCTCGCCGGGCGGGAAGTGCTGGTGGCAGTTCTGGCTTCGCAGGTCACCAGCAATGTTCCCGCTGCCCTGCTCCTGTCCGGGTTCACGGTCTAAACTGCCGCGCTTATCATCGGCACGAATCTCGGCGGCCTTGGCACCCTGATCGCGTCCATGGCCAGCCTGATTTCCTACCGCCAGATCGCGCGGGAGCTGCCGGAGGAAAAAGGCCGCTACTTCAAGCTGTTCACCCTGTCCAACCTGATTTTTCTGGTGATCCTGCTGGCTGAATGGAGGATCATCGGGCGATAAGACCGAAACGTGGAGGTTCCGAAATGAAGCATCGTATTGTCACGGTTGCACAGATGAAGGCCATCGAACAGGCCGGAAATGCTCACGGCCTGCCCTATCTGCAGATGATGGAGAGCGCCGGGCTTCCAGCCTACGCCGAACTGAAAAACGTCCTTCCGCAGCCCGGCTCTCTGCTGGTGGTCTGCGGAAAGGGCAACAACGGCGGAGACGGCTTTGTGATCGCCCGCGCCGCTGCAAAAGAGGGCTGGAAAATGGGAGGTGGTCATCCTGCACGATATCTGGAATCCGTGGCACGGCTGCGGCAATTGCGGCAAATGCCTGTGACAGAACTGCTCTCCTATAAAAACCGTCCCCTCCGTGCAGGCCTGGATCTCATGTTCCGGGTATCTGCGCGGAGGGGATGGTTCGTTTTATCAGAGTTTTGTCATCCACAGGCCGGGAGCCATCGGTTCCTTTTTCAGGAAATGGCATAGAACTGCTTCATAAACGCAAAAAGTGCGCCGTCTGTTCCGACATAAACTGTGTGGAAGAATACACGATATAGAGTTTCCGCAAGAAAGCCGACTGTTCCAGAGGAATGATCAACAGCTTTCCAAGCTGTGCATCGTTCTGAACCGTTGCGCGGGAAAGGATGGAGATGCCCATCCCCAGTGTGATGCAGCGGATCAGCGAAGCGGCATCATCCATCACAGCAATCACATTCAGATCGTCCAGCGAAAGCCCCGGTTTTTCAGATAATAGAGCGTTTCCTGTTTTGTCCCCGAAGTATCCTCCCGCAGGAGAAATGGTTCTTTCAGCAGCATGGAAACCGGATCTTTCAATTCCAGACAGGCCTGAAAATGCGGTGTAGCCGTGGCCGCGATCACAAGTTCATCCGAAGTGACCGGCAGAAAGCGGCAGGGTGTATCCGAAATTTTCGTGCCGACCAGCCCGATATCGCAGGTTCCATCTGTTACTTTCCGAATAACATCCAGACTGTCCGAGCAGCTGGTACGGAAGCGGACATCCGGCATTTCCTGATGGTACGCCGACAGCAGTTCCGGCAGAAGATAGAGGGACGGAACGGAGGAAACACCGATGTGCAGCAGCTTCTGATTTTTATCGGAAAGTTCCAGAATCGCTTTCTGCTGGAGATTCAGGATCTCGGCTGCGTAGTTGTAAAGGGTCTGCCCTGCGGGCGTGACCGACAAACTCTTGGTCGTTCGCTTCAAAAGCTGCGTATGAAGTTCTTTTTCCAGATTGTTGATATGCGAACTGACGGTCGGCTGCGAAAGATAAAGCTTTTTGAGCCGCAAGGGAAAAACTCTGGTATTTTACGGTATACACAAAGGCTTCCAGTTGGCGGATATCCATGCTGCGCTCCTTTTTTGTGCTGAAAAGGCTTTTTCTTCTATGATTATATCAATAAGTACATACGGATTATCAATAAAATCAATTTCACCTGAAAAATCGTGTGTGTTATACTGAACTGGTAAAGTTCACCCGCTAAAAAAAAAGAGGCAATCATGAAATTATTCGACAAAACATGGAAGCTGGCCTTGTCCGGTGTGGTCATCGGACTTCTGGTCATGCTTCTGGCCATGTCTGGCAACCCGGCCAACATGGCAATCTGCAAGGACGGTCAGACGACCACGCGGGCGGATGGCTGTTTTGAGATCACCTTTCAGGCATAACGGCAGCGTATGAGAGCAAAAAAAGCCCTATCAGGTTTTGACATTCTACACTACTTCTGCGGTCATGGAACTGGAAGCCTTTTGCAAACAGAACGGGATTCCCGGCAGGCTGATCCCTGTTCCGCGGGAACTTTCTGCTGGCTGCGGGATCGCATGGCGGATGGAACCGGATGCGTACCGGCAGCATTCCGGCCTGCTTGCAGAGTGCCCTGTTGAAATCGAACAGACCAAAGAAGTTCTGCTATAACAATAAGTCCCCTCCGTGCAGGCCTGGATCTCACGTTCCGGGTATCTGCGCGGAAGGGACGTTTCGTTTTATCAGAGTTTTGTCATCCACAGGCCATGCAGATTGCAGTAGGCATAGACCGCCACCGGTGTCTCGTCGCCCAGCTCAAAAGCCGCTCTGGGTGCCTCGCCCGGATGGAGATAACGGATGTGGCCGCCCTGCGCCGTTTCCACATAGAGCCACTGGATATGGTGGACATCCACCATCGGATGCTCTACCGCACCCACCGTGACGGTCAGGGTGCTGCCGGAGCGCTCGACCACCGGCAGATGCTTTTCTCCGCTGGCTTCCACGGTGTTGGGAATCAGCTCCCGCAGTTTTTCACCGCAGCAGAGCATCGGAACGCCTGCATCGTGGAGCGTGGTGATGAGGTTACCACAGTGGTCACAAACAAAAATCTTGCACTCATATCGAAATCCTCCCTGAGAATGTTTTTGTGTTTCTTGTTTCTATATGATAGTAGTTCTCAGTTTTAATTTCCGTGATTGGGTCACAGAAAGAAGGATTATTTTGTCAGACACACAGGACTTGGATTACTTTTTTTTCCTTTTCGGAAATAAAGAATTGCGGTAACAAGACACATCCCTGCAATTCCTGCCAGAAATGAATTGGAATAGTTCTTTGTCAGGATGGCGCTAAGGTTGATCGACACAAAGACAATTAAAAATATAACACCGATTATCCTATTTTTCATCTCTGTTACCTCTGCAACTTCCGATTTATTGTCACAAGTATAGCATACTGCCGCCTGTAAAAAAGGCACAGACGCAAAAGCCCCTGCGGGCAATTGCTCGCAGGGGCTTGGGTTATGCGCCGGTGTTCCTCGCACTGGCATAACAGTTATTCAATTTCAATCAGGTTCGGGTTCACAGGCAGAGCCTTCTGCTGCTGAGGTGCGGGCAGCGTGATGTGCAGGATGCCATCCTCGAACTTTGCGTGGATGTCCTCCTTCTTCACGGCGTCGCCCACATAGAAGCTGCGGGCGCAGGTGCCGGAGAAGGTCTCGCGGCGCAGGTAGCGGCCCTCTTTATCCTTCTCGTCATTGGAGTGGCTGCGGACGGCCTGAATGGTCAGGTAGCCGTCGTTCAGCTCCATCTGAACGTCTTCCTTCTTGCAGCCGGGCAGGTCAACGGCAACGTCATAGCTGCCGTCGGCGGTCTGCTTCACATCGGTCTTCATCATGTTTGCACCGCGCTTGCCGAAGGTCTCACGCTCTTCACGGTTCATCGCACGCTCCAGCGCACCATCGTTCCAGAACGGGTCAAAGAAATCATCGAACAGGTTTTCATGGAAAATAGTCGGCATAAACATAAATCATTCCTCCAATCCCGGCGTTCGGGTCGGGTAAAAAATCTTTATGCTGTTCATTCGGCGGGGCTTTCCGGGGAGCCTTGCGGCTCTCTCTTTGCCCTTCCTCCTGAGCACGACACTGTTATAGCACCGTTTGTTAGCACTGTCAAGTACAGAGTGCTAAAATTCACAGAAAGATAATTCTTTGATAATCTTTCATGCATTTTTTGGATTTCAAGCGCTGATTCGTTTATTCCACCTTCTGGATCACCGCACCCAGCCAGCGGCACAGAGTCTCCCCGGCCCGATTGGCGATCTCCAGCACGCGGGCGTGGCTGTGCTTCACCGTCTGGATGCCGGTGGCCATATTCGTGATACAGCTGACGGCCAGCACCTTCATACCCAGATAATTGCAGACCATGGTTTCCGGCACGGTGCTCATGCCCACAGCATCGGCACCCATGCCCGCAAAGGCGCGAATCTCGGCCGCTGTCTCGTAGCAGGGGCCCATGAAGCCCAGATAAACGCCCTCTTGATAGGAAATGCCCAGCTCGTCGGCGGTCTGTTTGGCGAGATTCCGCAGTTCCAGACTGTACGGCTCGGTCATGTCCGGGAAACGCGGGCCGAAGCGCTCGTCGTTGGGGCCGATGAGCGGGTTCGTACCCATCATGTTGATGAAGTCGGTGAGGAGCATCAGGGTGCCCGGCGCAAACTCCCGGTTGATGCCGCCGCAGGCATTGGGCAGCACCACCTGTTCCACACCCAGCAGTTTCAGGACATAGAACGGGTAGCAGACTTCCTTCATAGAGTAGCCTTCATAAAAGTGGAACCGTCCTTCCAGCGCATAGACCTCTTTCTCGCCCAGCTTGCCTGCCAGCAACGCACCTTTGTGGCCTGCTACTGTAGACACCGGGAAATTCGGGATATCCTTGTACGGCAGTTCTTCCGTTTCGGTAAAATCAGCGGTCAGATTACCAAGGCCGGAGCCGAGCACCACCGCGATTTTCGGGCGTTTGGTGGTATGCATTTTGATATACTCGGCGCTCTCCTGTGCTTTTTCATAAAAGATATTCCATAGGTTTTCTCCTTTGCTGTTGTATGCATTCACTCTTCCATTCGTTCCTGTAGTTGTTTTACCGCATCTTGCAATTCGCTGCTGAATTGATTGAGGTCATCTTCCGTGATAATTTTCTCATTCAGCAGATTGACCAACGTATACGGCAGATCCGGTTTACGAAGTTCCATCTGAACACCCAGACTTTATCGATCCTCACGGATGCGTCGATTCAGCTCCCAGAACTTATCGGATGCCAGACCATCCCCGTTCAGCAGATCAATATATTGATGATTCAGCTTGTCGGAGAGATCGGACATTTCTTCTTCGGTCAGGATGCGCTTCGTCACGCGCTCTGTCCGCTGCTTTTCCTCGGCAAGCTGTTCGTCGTAGCCGCGCAATGCAGCGAATGGGGAAAAAGATTTTTGCACGATTCTGAAGTGTCATGCGCGGATGCTTGCGCAGGGATTCTTCGCTCTGCGGGCGCTCCATATGGAGAATGTCCGCATATTTCCGGGCGGTCTCCTGCCCAGTCTTGCTATTTTTGTAGTTTTCCATCCGGCCCTCCTGCACTGTGCCCGCCGATTTGCCCATTGCGCTGGCGCATGGTTGCACCTTCTTCAAAGCTGCTGGCTTTCAGGATGGCATTCTTGCCATACTTGCCCTTGATGCCCAGCATGGCCTGCGCCCAGCTTCATCAGGGTGTCGGCATCCACCGGGATTTTGTCCTCAAATGCTTTCATCACTGCCTGTGCGCAGTTGCACTGTCCGGCAGCTTTCCATGCGGCAGCCTGCGCTGCCCGTTCTTCGATGTTCATTTTACAGTCCTCGTCTTTCTTTCATAAATCAGATATTTATACGTCCTGCTGCTTTTCCAGTGCTTCAAAGTGGTACCGGGGCTTGCCTTTGCTCTTTTGCCGTACTCGATGGCCTCTTTGGGGCAATCGCAGATGCAGGCCATGCAGTGGGTGCAGTGTTTGCCCCAGACCGGCTTGCCGTTTTCCAGCCGGATATTGTTCAGGGGGCACAGCTCCACGCACTTGCCGCATCCGATACAGGCATCCGTTGCCCGGAAGGCATCCGCCTTCACAAAAAAGCGATAGAACGCCGGGTTTACCGGGCCGCTCATAAAGCGGTCGTAGAGGGTGTCTCTCAGTGGAGAAAATTCCTGCCCGGCTCTGACCTGCGCCAGCGCCTTCTGAAGCGCAGGCTCTGCCTGCTCCACGATGCGCCGCGCCTGCTCCGCTTGCGGTGCATGGAACATGGCAATGTAGTTTTCCGGCATGATGATCTGGGCTGTGCCCATGTACCGCAGGTGCTTTTGGGCTGCAAGCTGTTGGTTGTATTTTGCCGCATTGCCGATCTCGCTGCCGCAATCCATCACAAACCAGATGCGCTCTGCCCCGGTCAGCTCGGTGTTGCCCAGCCACTGGGACACCACCCGGGGAATGCGCCATGCGTAGGTGGGCGTGACCAGCACCACATCCTGCCCGGTCTGCACCGGGGCGGTATCCCCTGCCTTGATGCAGGTGTTCAGGTCGTAAAGCGGCATATCCAGCCCTTCGGCAATGCGCCGTGCCAGATACCGGCTGTTGCCGGTTCCTGTAAAATAAAGTACCATGGCTGTTCCCTCGTTTTTGTATTTTTTTTAGATGCCTGTCTGCCCGGCAAACTGGAATTGTTACACTTAAAAAGCGGAATTTCACCATCATAGTTTTCTGCTTTTTCCAATAGCGGTCCTTTAGCTCCCATCGTAAACGCGATGTCGCTACTGCGGATAGAGAGCAGCTCCATTCCGGGTCTCACCTTCAAAAAATCCATCATTTTCTTCGTAAGAAGAATTTGCCCCTCCTGTGAAATCTCTACCCAGCAGTAGGAACGCCCCTTGTATTTGATAAATTCGCCAGAACCTGCTGAGTAGTCAAGCAACGGTGGAGTATCGTCCAAAATGTGACCAAGTTTTGACGGATGCAAAAGGCCTTTCCGGGTGACGCAGAAGCCACCGGTAATCTTACTTCCGGTAAAAAGATATACTTTTCCTTCATCTGCAATGTGATATTCTTCCATTGCCTGCGGTGGAATCCGCAATGTTCCATCCGTCCGAATGAGTGATTTCCCGAAAATAAATTTTCCTCCCTTATTCATTTGTGGCATAAAAACACCTCCTGAAATTCCGAGTTGTCATTCTCAGTCTACGATGGTTTCTCCCTGCAGAAAAGCTCCCTCCGGGTCGGTTCACCCTTTTTTCAGCAGCTTTTTATAGCTCAGATCCATGGCAAAGGCACCAAGGGGAGCCGTCAGCACGATGGCCAGCACCGCCACGGTAAGCACCGTATCGCCGCAGGCAAAGCCCAGTGCCAGCGGCATGCCGCCAATGGCAGCCTGCACGGTTGCCTTGGGGTGTAGGCCATCATGGCAAAAAGCCGCTCCCTTTTTGCTCAGGCTCGTGCCAAGAAGGCACACAAAACGCCCAGCATCCGAAATGCCAGCGCACCCACGATCAAAAGCAATGCCTTTGCGCCCACCTTGCCCAGATAGCCGATGTTCACCGTTGCGCCCACCAGCACAAACAGGAACACCTCCGCAGCCACCCAGAGCTTGCCGTATTTTACCGAGAGCCTTTTTGCTACCACTTCTCTCTTTTTCTGCAGACCGATGCCGATAAACATAATGGCGATCAAGGCCGAGAAGGTGATGGCGGTGGTCAGGGCGTCCTCCGCTGCCACCAGCAGGAAGGAGATGCTCAAAATGATCAGCACCTTTGCGGTGTCCCGGATATGGACCTTTGCAAAGAAGAACGCCAACAGGGACCCCACCGCCAGACCCACCGCCATGCCCAGCAGGATGGACACCGGGATGTTGACAAAACTGAGCAGAGAGGCACTTTCGCCCTGCATCATGCCCACAAAGGTGGAGAACAGAACAATGACGTACACGTCATCCACCGACGCCCCTGCAAGGATCAGCTGCGGAATGCCCTGCTTTC
>VOFB01000750.1_pt1 | contig 54000 bp, 59 predicted proteins | sample 5384141 | NCBI WGS metagenome assembly VOFB01 (sample SAMN12384721, study PRJNA508395) | human gut metagenome | isolation source: healthy gut A | host: Homo sapiens
GAAGGCATCGTCTTCATCGTGCTGTCCCTGACCAATGTGCGCGAGGCCATCTTCAACGCCATCCCCCTGACGCTGAAATCCGCTGTCAGCGTGGGCATTGGCCTGTTTGTTGCCTTTGTCGGCCTGCAGAACGCCAAGCTCATCGTCAACAGCGATTCCACCCTGCTGACCTACCAGCACTTCAAGGGCGAAACCTTCCACAGCGTTGGCATCGGTGCTCTGCTGACTCTGATCGGCGTGCTGCTGATCGCCGTTATGCTCATCAAGAACGTCAAGGGCGCTATCCTGTACGGCATTATCCTGACCTGGGTGCTGGGCATCATCTGCGAACTGACCGGCATCTATGTGCCGGATGCAGAAGCTGGCATGTACTCTGTCATCCCCACCGCATTCGTCAGCTTTGACTTCAGCTCCCTGGGCAATACCTTCGGCCAGGTGTTCAACCTGGATTTCACCAACTTTAATATTGGCAACTTCATCGTTGTTATGTTCGCTTTCCTGTTTGTTGACCTGTTCGATACCCTGGGCACCCTGATTGGTGTTGCTTCCAAGGCCGATATGCTGGACGAAGAGGGCAAGTTGCCCCGCATCAAGGGCGCCCTGCTGGCTGACGCTATCGCAACCAGCGCCGGTGCTGTGCTGGGTACTTCCACCACCACCACCTATGTTGAAAGCGCTTCCGGCGTTACCGAGGGCGGCCGCACCGGTCTGACCGCAGCTACCACCGCTGTACTGTTCCTGCTGGCCAGCATTTTCAGCCCTCTGTTCCTGACCATCCCTTCCTTTGCAACTGCTCCGGCCCTGATCGTTGTTGGTTTCTACATGATGGGCGCTGTTGCCAAGATCAACTTCGACGATATGACTGATGCCATCCCGGCTTTCCTGACCATCCTGGTCATGCCGCTGGCTTACAGCATCTCCGAAGGCATTGCAATCGGCGTTGTTTCCTGGACGCTGATTAACCTGCTGTCCGGTAAGGCTAAGGAAAAGAAGATCACCCCGCTGATGTATGTTCTGACCGTGCTGTTCATCCTAAAGTACATCTTCCTGTAATTATAAGTTACAGCATTGCCAATAAAATGCGCCTGTGCTTGCTTTGAGCACAGGCGCATTTTTTTATGCAAATTTTGAAAGAGCGGTAAAAATCAGCCAACAACCGCGGGGGTAGCCAGCAGTTCATCCGGAAGTTCGCCGTAATCTTCAGCGGATTCCTTGCTCATATTGTAACCAAAAAGTCACACCAAGGGCGTTGGCGGCATCTGTCATCAGGGCGTCTACATCCACCAGTTCGCTGTCAGCCATAACGAACAGAACCTTGTCGTCAAAAGTGGCAACGCTGCCCTTGTCGGCCGCCACGCAGACCCACTTGTGCATGTCAATGCCGTCCAGCATGGCTTCGGCAATCTCATCACCATTGGCTTTGTCTTTCAGGCGCACCAGCACCATACAGTAAGCCTGGCTGCCGACACCTGGCTCGCTGGTTACAGCGGCATCCACCTTGGTGATCTGCTCTTCGTTCAGGCCGGTCTGGTAGGGGTACCACTCGGCGTTGGTCAGGTCCACGGCGGTCGTTTCCACCATCATCAGGTCAACCGGGTGTGCGGCATAGATCTGGTCCACAATGCCGCTCAGCTCGGCATCCGGTTCCGGCTGGAGCGCAGTACTGCTGTCCTCCGGGTCAACACCGAAACCAGGATCGACCTCCATGTCCGGGTCCGGCTTGGTAGCCGGGGCGTTCAGGATGTCATCCGGGATGGCCGTTGGCTCCGGCGCTGTGGAGGAAGACGCGCCGGAATTTCCGCACGCAGCAAAGCTGGCAGCCAGCAGGGCAGCAGCCAGAAATAATGTCAGCTTTTTCATAAAAAATCTCCTTTATCTTGCGCGGCCCTGTATGATGCAGGGCTGCGTAGGTTGTGTTGTTGGAATGCGCAGCGGGAGCAAGCAGGGGGGCAAGCAGGGGGGGCAGGGTGCGGCAAATGCCCTACTGTTTTTTATTTTACCCCATTTTCCGTCAATATTTCACCGGGGGTAAAGGGAACATCCCATTCGTCTGTGGGCAGCGCGGGAAAGACCAGTGCCTCCGGGCAGAGCAAAAGCTTGGGGCCGGTCTGCCCAAAGCGGGTAAGGAACCGGTCATAATACCCGGCTCCGCGGCCAAGGCGCACCCCCTGCTTGTCCACAGCAAGGCAGGGAATCAAGGCCAGTGCGCCCGGCTCCAATGCGGCGATGGTGCGGCCGCCGCAGGGCTCCAGAATCCCGTACCGCCCCGGCTGCAGGTCGTTCAGGCTGGTGATTTCCACAAGCTCCATCCGCCCGTCATTGCCCAACAGGCAGCGCGGCACGCACAGGCGCTTGCCGCTGACCAGGGCCTGCTGCAAAATAGCGGTGGTGTCCGGTTCGTCCCGCATGGAAACAAAGCAGAACACCGTGCCCGCCTGCCGCCATGCCGGCAGGGCAAACAATTGCTGGGTCATGGCAGCGCCGATGGCGTGCAGGTCCAGATTTTTGCGCAGTGCCTTGGCCTGCACGCGTGCCTCAGTTTTTGTCATCACGTTCACCTCGCATCCATTGTAGCATAAATTTGCGGGATAGGGGAGGGCCGGCCGCAATGTCATTTTCTGTTTTACGGTGCCCTCTTACCCAAATAAACGGATTTTTCCGCCCATTTGTTACAGCAAGGCGGCCATTTATTCAGGGCAACACCGCACAATTCCCGCCTTGCGGCTTAAGCACCGCTCCGGCAGCTGCGGCACGGTATCTGCGTTGCCAAAATGCTCGATAAGATATCCAGTATTATCTGCGCTTTTGGCTTGGCATCTGCCGCACCTCGCTCGCCGTATCGGCACTTAGAATTATGCGGTATTGCCTCAGGAAGTCTTGCGTAAAAACCGGAAACAGAATATAATGTATCTGTATTATTATGTTATTCTGCGGGCAAAGCCCGAACGATAAAGGAGAATATGAAAAAATGAGTAAGTTTAATTTTATTGAAACCGAAATCCCCGGCGTTGTTGTGATCGAACCGACCGTGTTTGGCGATGACCGCGGTTATTTTATGGAGACGTATCAGATCGACGATTTCGCCGCCGCCGGGATTGACAAGCCCTTTGTACAGGATAACCAGAGCCGCTCCACCAAGGGCGTGCTGCGCGGCCTGCATTTCCAGAAGAACCATACCCAGGGCAAGCTGGTGCGTGTGACCATGGGCGAAGTGTACGACGTTGCCGTGGACTGCCGCCCCAACAGCAAAACCTTTGGCAAGTGGGTGGGTGTGACCCTTTCCGCCGAGAACAAAAAGATGTTCTATATCCCGGAAGGCTTTGCCCATGGCTTTCTGGTGCTGTCTGATGTGGCGGAATTCTGCTATAAGTGTACCGACGTATATGATCCGACCGAAGAGGGCGGCATCCCCTATGATGACCCGACCGTCAACGTTCAGTGGCCGGACTGCGGCTGCGAGCATAAGACCAGCGCCAAGGACAAAGAACACACGCCCTTTGCCGAGCAGAAGTTTGAATACTTTGAAAAATACTGATTCAGGGGAACCGATGTGCAGAATTTAAAAAACTCGTTTGCAAGTTTCTGGAAATACCGCTACCTGCTGCAAAACCTCATCACGCGGGATTTTAAGCTCAAGTACCGCCGCAGCGTGCTGGGCGTTGCCTGGAGCGTGCTCAACCCGCTGCTGACCTGCCTTGTCATGTGGGCTGTGTTCGGCGCGCTGTTCAACCAGCGCGGGGATGGCATTGAGGATTTCCCGCTGTTTTTGATCATTGGCCAGTTGATGTTCAACTTCTTCCGCGAATCCACCAGCATGGCGATGGAAAGCGTGCTGAAAAACGGCCCGCTGCTGCGCAAGGTCTATATCCCCAAGTACATTTTTCCACTGGAAAAATGCTGCTTTGCGCTGGTCAACTTCTTTTTCAGCCTGGTGGCGCTCTTCTTTGTAGCGTTGGTTACCTGGTCCCATATTTCGCTGCGCACGGTGCTGCTGGCGGTGTATCCCATTGTTATGCTGTTCGTTTTCAGCCTGGGCGTTGGGCTGATCCTGTCCACGATGTATGTCTTTGTGCGCGATATCATGCACATCTGGGAGGTCTTCTGCACTCTGCTGGTATACGGCAGTGCCATTTTCTATGACCCCAGTCAGATGGCATCCTGGATGCAGGGTGTTATCAACCTGAACCCCATTTACTGGTACATCACGGCGGTGCGTTCCTGCGTGATGTGGGGGGCACCGGCCTGACCCTGAACATGGTGCTGATTCCTTTCCTGTGTTCTGCGCTCAGTCTGGGGATCGGTGTGTATGTATTCAAAGGAACCAGGACAAATTTGTCCTGTATATGTAAGGGGCTGCAAGATGAGCGAACAAAAGCAACAGCCCATTATTTCCATCGACCATGTTTCGATGCGTTTTAACCTGGCAAAAGAAAAGCACGAAAGCCTGAAAGAATATTTTGTGGCCCTTTTGCACGGCGGTGTGCGATTTGATGAATTCTTCGCCCTTTCGGATGTTAGCTTTGACATTATGCCGGGGGATTTTTACGGCTTGATCGGCCTGAACGGCTCCGGCAAAAGTACGCTGCTGAAAGTGATTTCCGGCGTCTACAAGCCCAGCGCCGGTAAAGTGACGGTGAACGGCACCATTGCGCCGCTGATCGAACTGGGTGCCGGTTTTGACATGGATTTGACCGCGCGGGAAAACATCTACCTGAACGGCACGGTCCTGGGCTATACCCCCAAGTATATTGATTCCAAGTTTGACGATATTGTGGAGTTCAGTGAGCTGCAGGAATTTTTGGATGTGCCGCTGAAAAACTATTCCTCCGGCATGGTGGCGCGCCTGGCCTTTGCCGTGGCAACCATGACCAAGCCGGATATCCTGATTGCGGATGAGATCCTTTCGGTCGGTGATTTCCTGTTCCAGGAAAAGTGTGAGAAGCGCATGGCGGAGCTGCTTTCCGGCGGCACGACCGTGATTCTGGTCAGCCATTCTATTGAGCAGATTGAGCGCGCATGTGCAATAAGGCGGCCTGGCTGGACCACGGCCACCTGCGCCGCCTTGGCCCCACCAAAGAGGTGACGGCGGAATACCGTAAGTTTGAAAAGAAGGACGCCATGAAGGCGGACAAAGTGGAGGGATAAGGCGCATGGCACAGGACACGAACCAGAACCGCCCGGCGGATGTGGCCCAGGCGGACAGTGTGGGCGGCATGGCCAAACGCCTGCTGAACCCCGCCCATTTGTCAGACCTTGCCCGCCGCAGCGCCGCCACCCTGAAAGAGCAGGGTGCCGAGCAGCTGTGGCGCGATGTGACCTTCCGCGTGGGGCTGGCGTTCCACCATGATTCCTGGCAGCACCGGGCAGACCTGCCCCTGCGCCGGGAGCTGAAAGCCCAGCGCGCCGAGTACGCAGACGGCAAGCCGGGACCGGTGGTAAGCGTTGTAGTGCCACTGTACAACACGCCGGAAAAGTTCTTTGGCCAGATGCTGGCCAGCGTGCAAAAGCAGACCTACCCCATTGGCAGCTGGTGCTGGTGGATGCTTCGGACGCAGCCCATGCCGCGTTCAGCACCCATGCCAGCAAGGCCGCGGCAAAGGATCCGCGCATCCTGTATAAGAAAGTGGAAAACGGCGGCATTGCGGCCAACACCACGGCAGGCTTTGCGCTGGCAACGGGGACGTATATCGCCCTGCTGGACCATGACGATGTGCTGTACCCCAACGCGCTGTATGAGAGCGTGAAAACCCTGCAAAGCCAGGGAGCCGAGCTGGTGTACAGCGATGAGATCGTGCTTTCGGCGGATTTGAAACAGCTGGGCGGCTACCACTTTAAGCCGGACTTTGCGCCGGACTATCTGCGCGGGGTCAACTTCATCACCCATCTGGCGGTGTTCTCCCGCGCATTGCTGGACCGTGCCGGTGCATATGAATCCAGTGAGTACGATGGTGCACAGGACCATGACCTGATGCTGCGCCTGACCGAACAGACCACGCGGGATAAAATTGCCCATATCAAAAAGGTGCTCTATATCTGGCGCGGCCATGCGGGTTCCACCGCGGCGGGCATGGAGGCGAAGCCCTATGCCCTGGCGGCCGGTGTGCGCGCGATTGATGCCCAGCTCAAGCGGCTGAACCTGCCCGGAAAAGCCATGCAGGTGGAGGACGCGCCCGGTGCGTTCCAGGTGCGGTACGAGCTGACCGGCCACCCGCTGGTCAGCGTTATGATCCCCAACAAAGACCATATTGACGATTTGGACCGCTGCCTGAAAAGCCTGTATGCCAACGCAGGCTATGATAACTTTGAAGTCCTAGTCATTGAAAATAACTCTGAACAGCAGGAAACATTCGCCTACTACAAAACCATGCCGGAGCGTTACCCCAACAGCCGGGTGGTGACCTATGTGGGGCCGTTTAACTTTTCTGCCGTCAACAACCTTGGTGCGCGCTTTGCCAAGGGCGAGCATCTGCTGCTGCTGAACAACGATATCGAGGTGCTCAGCCATGATTTTCTGCGGGAGCTGCTGAGCTATTCCCAGCGGCCGGATGTGGGGGCTGTGGGCGCAAAGCTCTATTACCCGGATGATACCATCCAGCATGCGGGCGTGATTATGGGCATCAACGGCAGTGCAGGCCACAGCCACAAGAGTTACCCGCGCAAGGCTGTGGGCGATTTGTACCGCCTTGTCACCACGCAGGACTATATGGCCGTGACGGGTGCCTGCCTGATGACCAAAACGGAGCTGTACCGCGCGGCGGGCGGCCTGGACGAAGCCAAGTTCGCCGTGGCCTATAACGATGTGGATTACTGCCTGAAGCTGTGGCAGAAGGGCCTGCTGAATGTGTATACCCCCCGTGCCGAAGCCTACCATTACGAGAGCAAGAGCCGCGGTCTGGACACCACCCGGAAAACGCCGCCCGCTATGCCCGCGAAAAGGCAAACTTTTACACGAAGTATCACGAATATATTGATCATTATGACCCGTACTATAACCCGCATTTCAACAACCTGTTTGAAAACTTTGGGCTGAAATAAGGCGGGGCAGAGGTTAAAACTATGGTAAATAAGTTTGATACCCAGTTTTTGATCGAAGGCAGCAACCTGGACGAGGATGACATCCGCGCCGGAATTATGGCCAGCGCAGAGGGCGACTGCCTGATCGTGGTAGGGGATGAGGAAGTGGTGAAAGTGCATTACCACACCGATACTCCCTGGAAGGTGCTGGAATACGCCGCCAGCCAGGGCGATTTGCACAAGATCATTGTAGAAAACATGGAGCGCCAGGCAAACGGGCTGGATGGGTAAAGTATATCAGGATTTTTATGTTTGGTGAACGGCATGCAGTATCATACAAGAGTGCCAAACCGTTTGCAGGGATATGATTACAGCCAAAATGGTGCATATTTCATAACCTTCTGTACACAGGGCAGAGTGCATTTATTTTGGAAAGAACCCACCCGATTGCGGCAGAATTCCCAGGCCGTAGGGGCGCGCATTGCGCGCCCGTCACCTTGCCCGGAACTCTCTGCGATAGGGAATGTGGTTGAACAGGCTATTTTGCAAATCCCTGATAAATATCCGACGGTGCATCTGGAAAAATACGCGGTCATGCCCAACCATGTGCATTTGCTGCTTTTGATCCAGGGCGACGGGCGCGCATTGCGCACCCCTACGGTTTCCAACATCGTCCAACAATTAAAGAGCTGCGTAACCAAACATCTCCATTACCCCATCTGGCAAAAATCCTTCCATGACCACGTCATCCGTACCCAGACAGATTATGAAACCATCTGGCTGTACATCGATTCCAACCCCCAAACATGGCAGACGGACTGCCTGAACCCGAACCGGAACAACCCCCAACAATCTGACACCCGAAAGGACGTAACGTTATGAACCAGCAGGCCAAGCGCATCAAAGAACTATTTGGCTATGCCCGTACCTTGACGAAGGAACAGGGCATTGGCACCATGTGCGTGCGCGCGGCGGGCTTTTTCAAACGGCGCTTTTTCGGCAAACGGGCGCGGTACTGGCCGTCCAACATGGCGCTGGAAGCCCAGCGCAGCGACCCCGCGGCGGAAACCTTCCCCATCATTTCTATTTTAACGCCGCTGTACAATACGCCGCAAAACTTTTTAACAGAATTTCTCGATAGTGTGGAAAACCAGACCGCCCACAACTGGCAGCTCTGCCTGGCGGATGCTTCGGACGATGCCCACACCTATGTGGGGGAGCTGGTGCAAAAGCACGTGGCGGCCAACCCGCGCATTCGCTATGTGAAAATTGAAAACAAGGGCATTGCGGCCAACACCAACGCGGCGGCCCGGCTGGCACAGGTGGAATATCTGGCTCTGGCAGACCATGATGACATCCTGGCCCCGCACGCTATCTACTGCATGGGCAAAGAACTGCAAAAAACGGGGGCTGATTTCGCCTACAGCGATGAAGCCCTTTTCCGCAAAAGCCCCAAAACCGCCCATGTGGCCCACTTTAAGCCGGACTATGCGCCGGAATACCTGATGGCCTGCAACTACATCTGCCACCTGGCCGTGTTCCGCAAAAGTCTGTTTGAGGCCATCGGCGGGGAGCGCCCGGAGTGTGACGGCGCACAGGATCATGATCTGTTCCTGCGGCTAATCGACGCCATGCAGGCGAAAGACGCCAACGCCGCACCGCTGCATATCCCGCAGGTGTTGTATTACTGGCGGGTTCATGCGGCGTCCACCTCCGGCGGCACCGAGGCCAAGCCCTATGTGGTAAAAGCCGCGCAGAAAGCCGTGGCGGACCACCTGGCGGCAACCAGCCGCAGCGGCAGGGTAGAGGAGGGCATCTTCCCCGGTACCTGCCATGTGCAGTGGGAACTGCCGGAGCCGGAACCGCTGGTGTCCATCCTGATCCCCAACAAGGACCATGTGGACGACCTGGAAAAATGTCTGTTCAGCCTGTACTCCAAAACGCTGTACGAAGCGTTTGAAGTGATCGTCATCGAAAATAACTCCACCGACCCCGCCACAAAGGCTTATTATGAAAAGCTGCCGGACCGCTATGCCAACTGCCGCGTGGTGGCTTACAGCGGCGGGTTCAATTTCAGCCGCATCAATAACTTTGGCCGCAAGTTTGCCAACGGCAAGTTCTTACTGCTGCTCAACAATGATATTGAAATTATCAGCGGAAACTGGCTGACCCAGATGGTGGCCGAAGCCAGCCAGCCCGGCGTGGCGGCCTGCGGCGCCATGCTGTATTACCCGGACGATACCATCCAGCACGCGGGCATTATCACCGGTTTGGGTGGGTATGCGGGCCACAGCCACAAGTACCACAAGCGCGGCGGTAGCGGGTACATGTTCCGCCTGGCCACCGTGCAGGATTATTCCGCCTGCACTGCGGCCTGCCTGCTGGTGCGCACATCGGCTTATGATGCCGTTGGCGGGTTGGATGAAGCCTTTACTGTTGCATTCAACGATGTGGATTTCTGCCTGCGCCTGCGGGAAAAAGGCTGGCGTATTGTGTGGACCCCCTATGCGGAGCTGTACCACCACGAAAGCAAATCCCGCGGTTCGGACGAGGAAGACCCCGCCAAAAAGGCCCGCTTTGCCAAGGAGCAGGCCCGCCTGTATGAGGTACACGGTAAGCAGAATATCCTGCATGACCCCTACTACAACCCGAACCTGAGCCTGGATTATGAGGATTTCCGCGAAAGCGGGGATCTGCGCAATCTGAAAAACGTGACCCTGTGACCCATGCCGGAAAAGCAGGGCAAAATCTGTGCAGTTTTTTTGCTGTTACGGCTTGCCACGCTATGCCGGATATGCTATAATCTAAATGTTACCGCGGCTCGGCTTTGGGTGTATGCCCTGCATCAGGGAGCCTTGATTGCCCTTTGCTGCGCCGTAGGCAAATATTATAAAGCGAGGTATTACTACTATGAGCCAGAAATCTGCTATCGAAAAACAGCCCATCATTGCAAAAGCCGCCATCCATGAGGGTGACACCGGTTCTCCGGAAGTTCAGGTTGCGCTGCTGACCGCACGCATCAACCACCTGACTGAGCACCTGAAGACCAACAAGAACGACAACCACAGCCGTCGTGGTCTGTTCAAGATGGTCGGCCGCCGCCGTAACCTGCTGGCCTATCTGCAGAAGAAGGACATCAACCGTTACCGTGCTCTGATCGCTGAACTGGGTCTGCGCAAGTAATTCGCAAAACGGGCAGGGCGCTGTATGTGCGCCCTGCCCATTTTCTATATTTCAGCAGGTGTTCCGGCATTCATTTTTTATTATGCTCTGCCGCTGGCCTGTAATCATATTGAATAAAGTTAGGGCAACACCGCATAATTCTAAGTGCCGATACGGCGAGCGAGGTGCGGCAGATGCCAAGCCAAAAGCGCAGATAATACTGGATGTCTTATCGAGCATTTTGGCAACGCAGATGCCGTGCCGCAGCTGCCGGAGCGGTGCTTAAGCCGCAAGGCGGAATTGTGCAGTGTTGCCTTAGGACCCCGAGGGAGAAGAACGGTACTTTGGCACTCCGGCCACCGTTGCCAGTCCATTATATCCCACTGCCTTTTACAATGTAATGTGCGGTACCTTTGGTCAGTGCTGTAACTCCTAACTCCTCCCTCCTACCTCCTAACTTAATGTTTTTTTGGCCGCCCGCATGGTTTGTGCAGTAAATCGAACGCCGGAGCAAAACAACCGTTCCGCCGCTGGATTTATTGCTCAAAGCATGGGGCTGCCTGAACCGCATATTCCCACCAGGTATCAAAAATTATATCAGAAGGAGAATTACTATGGCACTGGAATTTGCATCCCGTAAGGCAACCTTCCCCAACTACCGCAAGTTTGAAACAACTTTTGCCGGCCGCCCGTTTGTGGTGGAAACCGGCAAGCTCTGCGGCCTTGCCAATGGCAGCGCAATGATCCGCTATGGCGAAACCTGCGTGCTGTGCAATGTTACCATGAGCGAAAAGCCGCGTGAAGGGGTGGATTTCTTCCCCCTGAGCGTGGAATTTGAAGAAAAGCTGTACGCCGCCGGCCGCATTCCCGGCTCCTTTATGCGCCGCGAAGGCCGCCCCGGTGAACACGCCATCCTGACCTCCCGCGTGATCGACCGCCCCATCCGCCCGCTGTTCCCCAAGGATATGCGCAACGATGTCTGCGTGACCATGACTGTGATGAGCCTTGACCCGGACTGCTCCCCGGAGATTGCCGGTATGAACGGCGCGTCTCTCGCCATTGCCATGTCGGATATCCCCTGGAATGGCCCCATCGGCGGCGTGGCAGTCGGCTATGTGGACGGCGAGATCGTGCTGAACCCCACCAAGGAGCAGCGCGAGCGCTCTGACCTGGCCCTGACCCTGGCTGCCAGTATGGAAAAGATCGTCATGATTGAAGCCGGCGCCAACGAAGTGACCGAAGAGGTCATGATGGACGCCATCAAGGCTGGCCATGAGGAAATCAAAAAGCTGCTCACCTTTATGAACGGCATTATTGCAGAGATCGGCAAGCCGAAGAAGAGCTTTACCCCGGTGGAACTGGACCACGCTCTGTTGGCGGATGTGTACGCCAAGCACCTGGAAGATGTCAAGGCTGCCATGAACACCGACGACAAAACGTCCGCGATGCCGCCATGCTGCCCATCATGGATGCTATTGCCGAGGAACACCCCGAACTGAACGCCGCCGACCTGGATCTGATCAGCTATAAGCTGCAGAAGAAGGTTGTGCGCACCTGGCTGCTGGAAGAAGGCAAGCGTGTTGACGGCCGCGGCATCAATGAGATCCGCCCGCTGGCTGCCGAAGTCGGTGTGCTGCCCCGTGTGCACGGCTCCGGCCTGTTCACCCGCGGCCAGACCCAGGCCCTGACCATCTGCACCTTGGGCTCCACCAAAGATGCCCAGATGATGGACGACCTGTCCGACACCCCGCTCAAGCGCTACATCCATCACTATAACATGCCGCCGTACTCCACCGGCGAAGCCCGCGCACCCCGCAGTCCCGGCCGCCGCGAGATCGGCCACGGCAACCTGGCGGAGCGTGCCCTGATCCCCGTGCTGCCCAGCATGGAAGAGTTCCCGTACACCATCCGTACCGTTTCTGAAATCATGAGCTCCAACGGCTCCACCTCTCAGGCTTCTATTTGTGCTTCCACCCTGGCCCTGATGGATGCTGGTGTGCCCATCAAGGCACCGGTTGCCGGTATCTCCTGCGGCCTGATCACCGATGGCGACCCGCTGCACGGCGGCCGCTGGATGACCATGCTGGATATCCAGGGCGTGGAGGACTTCCACGGCGATATGGACTTTAAGGTTGGCGGCACCCGCCGCGGTATTACCGCTATCCAGATGGATATTAAGGTGGACGGCCTGACCTATGATATTGTGGCCGAAGCACTGGAAAAGTGCCGCAAGGGCCGCCTGTTCATCCTGGACGAGATCATCAAGCCCTGCATTGCCGAGCCGCGCGCAGAGCTTTCCAAGTATGCACCCAAGATGTTCAGCATGCAAATCCCCGTTGACAAGATCAAGGATGTCATCGGTAAGGGCGGCAAGGTCATTCAGGAAATGTGCGCCAACTTCAACTGCAAGATCGACATTGAGGAGGACGGCCACGTCTTTATCTCCGCTGTGGATCAGGACGACGCCAAGCGCGCGATTTCCACCATCAAGACCATTGTGGAAGATCCCGAAGTGGGCGCTATCTACAAGGGCCGCGTGACCCGTCTGATGAACTTTGGCGCATTTGTTGAGATTGCCCCGGGCAAGGAAGGTCTGGTTCACATCTCCAAGCTGGACGACCACCGTGTAGAGCATGTGGAAGATGTTGTTGCCGTGGGCGATCCCATCATCGTTATGGTAACCGACATCGACCAGCAGGGTCGCATCAACCTGTCCCGCAAGGATGCCCTGGCCGCCATCGCCAAAAAGCGCGCGGAACAGCAGCAGTAAAGTTACGGGAGTTTTGTTCCTTCTTTGAAAAGAAGGGAACCGAAGAAACTTTAATAGAATAAAACAGGCAGTGCCGCTCCCGGAAAGGGGAGAAGGACACTGCCTGTTTTGGTATTGGGTAAAAAAGAAAGTGGGTACTTGAGCAGAAAAACAGCGCAGAATCTTTCGATTCTGCGCTGTTTTTCTATGGAGCGGGTGAAGGGAGTCGAACCCACGTCCTCAGCTTGGAAGGCTGATGTACTAGCCGTTGTACGACACCCGCATTGAATACTTAATTATTTTACCGCACGGGTGCCGGTTTGTCAATAGCGGATTGCCGGTTTTCAGCTGTTCCGGCCTGATCCGGCGTGTTTTCACTCAGCGTTTTTACCGCCGAGCAAAAGAACCAGGAATTCCCTCAAAACTCTTTGCGCTGATAAATTTGTACGCTCAAGGCCCAGCTGCCAAGGTAGAGCAGCAGCACGGCCGCGCAGGGCAGCAACAAAAGCACCGGCTGCGCGGTGAGGGCATTGCCCAAAGCGTCCAGCTGGGAAATGACGGAAGAACGCTGCAGATAGGGCAGATGCTCCATGGCAAAAATTATGAGGAAAACACCAAAGAATGTGACCAGGTACACCCAGGTGCCGGCACGCACCGCGCCGAATTTGTAGGAAAACGGCATGTTGACGGCAAACAGCAGCAGGGAAAACGCGGCAATGACCAGAATCGAGAATGCCGCTTCCAACACATCTGTGTATTGGCCGGCAAGGAAAATCCCCACCGCGGCGCAAACGCTGCCAAACAGGGTGAGCAGCAGCCCCAACAGGTACTTGCAGCCAACAACCTGCCCCGGTGTGACCGGCAGGGTGCGGGCATAGGTATCCCAGTGGGCGGAATCATCAAAATTCATGGTGCTGGATGCGTAAACGCCGCACACGGCAACCAGCGCATAACACAGGTAATCCATATGCAGGCAGACCGCCATGCCAAGATAAAGCACAACCATAATAAGGAAATTTTTCTTGTAGCTGTTCACCAAAATGGCCCAGTCTTTGCACAAAAGACCTTTCATTGTTAACCCTCCTTGCTGGTCAGGCGCATAATGTCATCAATGCTGGCGGCATCGCATACCACACCGGGCAATGCGCGCAGGACGCTGACCCGCGGGTGTACCAGGCTTTCGCAGCCGGCGGCGGTGCGGCAGGTGGCGGCGATCCACTCCGGCGGCAGGCGGTCAAGGTCCTGCTGGCTGCACCGCAGAATGCCGTATTCTTCCATCAGGTCATCCTTGTTTTTGGCAAACAGCAGCTGCCCGTGGTGCAGGTAGGCAATGGTATCGGCGATCTGTTCCAGGTCGGTGGTAATGTGGCTGCTCAACAGCACGCTGTGGCGCTCATCCTGGATAAAATCAAGCAGGATATCCAAAATCTCGCTGCGGGCAGCGGGGTCCAGCCCGGAGGTGGCTTCGTCCAGCACCAGCAGCCCCGGCCGGTGGGCCAAAGCGCTGGCAAGGTTCAGCTTCATCCGCATGCCGCGGCTGAGTTCTTTGATGCTCTTTTTCGGCGGCGGTGGAACTGCTCCAGCAGAGCGGCGAAATAACCGGCATCCCACGCTGGGCCAAATATGCCGCGCAGGCTGGCACCAACCTGTGCGGGGGTCAGCGATTCATAAAAATAGGCATCCTCAAACACAACGCCAATTTTCGCGCGCACGGCGGCATCATCTGGGGTGGCGCTCAGCAGCTCCACGGTGCCGGCATCCGGGCGGTTTACACCGGTCAGCAGTTTGAGCAGGGTGGTTTTGCCCGCGCCGTTTTCACCAATCAGGCCAACAATGCTCCCGGCGGGAATCTCCAGGTTCAGCGGGCCAAGGGTAAAACCGTGGTAATGTTTTGCCACACCATGCAGTGCGGCGGCCAAAGGTTCAGCCATCATGATTCCTCCCACAAAAGGTCAAGGGTTTCGCGCACTTCGTCTTTGGTAATGCCGCCGCGCCGCGCGGCATCAATGGCGTGCTGCAGGTGCTCTTCCATCTGTTTTAAGCTTTCCTCCCGGTGTAGGGGGCCGGGTTTTGCGGCGCAACAAAGCTGCCGCGCCCCGGCATGGTGGTAATAAAACCATCGGCCTCCAGGTCCTCATACGCGCGCTTGGTGGTGATCACGCTGATGCGCAGCTCCTTCGCCAACAGGCGGATGCTGGGCAGTGCATCGCCCTGCTGCAATTCGCCGTTCAAAATTTTGGCTTTGATCTGCCGGGTGATCTGCGCGTAAATGGGTTCCTGGCCGGAATTGGAGATATACAGCTCCATGCCGTGTTCCTCCTTGCAATCTGAACTGTTCATATGCTATATATACAGTATATACGCAATATACACAGCTGTCAACAGGTAAAATAAAAAAATCCCCGCCCATATTCAGGACAGGGATAGGAAAAGGCGGGAACAGGCAGTCAGGTTTCCGCCGCCGGTTCTTCCTCCGGTTCACTCACCGGCAGGCCGCGGTGCTCCACCGGGGTGGAAAACACGATCTGCGTGCGGGTACGGCCAAACTGCTGCAGATGGTTGATAAAGGTATCCAACTCCTGCGTGGTGCCAAACAGCACTTCAATCAGCATGCTGTAATCGCCAGTCACGCAGTTGCACTCCACAACATTGCCGCAGCTTTGGATGTAGGGGTAAAACTCCGGCTTGAGCTTGGGGTCCATATCCAGGTTGATGAACGCCTTGACCAGCTGCCCCAGCTTGAGCGGGGCAACCTGCGCCTGATAGCCGGTCAGTACGCCGTCTTTTTCCAGTTTGGCAATGCGGGCCGAAACCGCAGGGGAGGACAAAAACACCCGGTCGGCAATTTCTTTCAGCGGGGCGCGTGCGTTTGTTTGCAGAATATCAATGATTTTGCGGTCAATGCGGTCCATACCATCCACCTCCGTTATAAGTAAAAAAAGGGAACAATGCAGCCGCCAACAAGGGCGGACGACATTGTCCCCATAAATTACTTAAAATTCTAACACAAAAACGGAAAAGGTAAAGTGGATTGCAAAATTTTATGGCAATACCGCATAATTCTAAGTGCCGATACGGCGAGCGAGGTGCGGCAGCTGCTAGGCCAAAAGCGCAGATAATACTGGATGCTGCAAGGTGAGCGCCGCCAGTGGCGGAAACAGCGAACCGAAGCAGGGGCAGCGGTCGCAGAGTGCGAGGGGCTTTTGCCCCCCGAAGCACGATGCGGGTACCGCAACCCGACATTATCGAGCATTTTGGCAACGCAGATGCCGTGCCGCAGCCGTCGGAGCGGTGCTTAAGCTGTAAGGCGGAATTGTGCGGTGTTGTCTTATAAAAATGGAAAGCTGCTGCACTATAAAGTGGGGAACAGCAGCTGCGCGCTGAACCGCCCGCCGGGACCAAACATTTCAAAGTGGCAGTGGCAGCCGAAAGAATACCCGGTATCCCCCACATAGCCAATTATTTGGCCCTGCTGCACCACATCGCCCTGCTTGACGGCAAAAGCGCTCATGTGGGCATACAAGGTTCGGTAGCCATCCCCGTGGTCCAGAATGACATAGTTGCCATAGCTGAAAACGCTGTTGTGGTAGGTGGCCGTTACCACCGTGCCGCTTGCTGAGGCAATGATGGGGGTGCCGCGCGGCGCGGCAATATCCGCGCCCTTGTGGTTGTCGCTGCCGCCCATCCAGCGGCTTACATGCTTGTACTGCGGCACCGGCCAGATGAAGGTGTGCCCGTCCAGCTCCGCTGTCATGCCCGGCGCAAGATGGGTGCCGCGGGCAGTGATCTCCGGCACTGCGGGGGTCAATATATCAATATGTACCACCTCGGCGGCAGTTTGCACGCCGTTCACATAGGTGATCTCCTCGGTCAGCTGCTGGGTGCCGTCAACACCCTGCTGGATGGTTTCCACCACGCCAAAGCCAAGGTCGCTGCGTTCCACCGTCTGCTGGTCATAGGGAATCGGCTCCTGATACACGCGGGTGTACACAGTTTTGACCTGCAGCAGATCGCGGCTTTGCAGCTGCTGAACGATCTCGCCATACGGTTGCACCGAACCCGCCAGATAGATGCCATCCACCAGCCGGATCTCATGCAGAAATGCGGTGCGCACATTGCTTTGCCTGGGGGCACGCCAGGGCCGCTGCAGCTGGTTGAAAAAAACAGCGCAGGTGGTCGCCCTCTACCGTAACAAAAGCAAGGCTGCCATCCAGATACACTGCGGTGCCTTCCACAATGGAGCTGCCGCTGGCGCGCAGAATAGCATCCGTCAGCTGCAATTCCGTCATGGGGGTACCGCCGATGTGCAGGGTATAGGTTGGCTCCAGCACCGGCAGGGCGGCGGTATCGGAATCCGCCAGCTGCCGTGCGGCGGCAAGGCGGGCCTGGAGGTCTGCGCGGGCGGTATCAAAGTTCTGCTCGGTGGCAACGCTGCCAACCACGGTGCCGTTTACTTCCACCTGCAGGGTAAAGTGCAGGTTCAGCCCATGGGCAACCACAGCCCAAAGTATCACCCCGGCGGCGCAGGGGGCAAGCCATGGCACCAGCTGCCGCAGCGGGTGCGGCCCGGCCAGCGCGGTGCAGAATGCCTGCCCCAGCTCCAACACCGGGGCAAGCAGCAGCCAGATAAGATAAAGCGCAGCATCCCGCGCAGCGTGCGCCGCGGCGGCAGCCTTGCGGCCCAGGCAGATGAGCCAATATTCTGTTAAAAAGCCGACGGCATAAAAAATCTTGCCAGTTCTGTGCCAGCCGGGCAGTCGGCGCAGGTTGGTGCGGCGGGGTTTGCGCGGTGTTTTGTGTTGCAATTCAGCCATAGTGTGTTTGTTTTGTACGTTAGCCGGTCAATCGACATTCACCGTTCAGTGCGGAATGTATTGCAGTGGGTCGGTGCGGGTACCGTTGATGCGCAGCTCCAAATGCAGGTGGTAGCCGCCGTTGGCACCGCGCACATCCCCGGTGTTGCCCACATAGCCGATCACATCGCCCTTATGCACTGTCTGCCCCGCGCTGACGCAAAAGCTGGACATGTGCGCATACAGGGTGGCATAGCTGCTGCCGTCATCCGCGGTGCCGTGGTCGATCTGCACACAGTTGCCATAACTGGGCCGGGCGGATGCCGCGCTGACCACGCCATCCGCCACGGCGTAAATGAGGGTGCCGCTGGCGGCGGGCATGTCGGCCCCTGTGTGCGGCTTGTTGTATACAGCATCCGGCTCCCCAAGGTAGGTGCTGATGCGCCCCACGCTGGGCAGGGGACAGGTGAAATCCAAACTGCAATGGCGGGCGGGATCCTGGTATTTCTGGCTCTGCGCTTTTAAGTAGGCATCCAGCGCGGCGGTGGCCTGTTCATAGGCCTTGCGTTTTTCTTCGGTCACGGCGGCCTGGGCTTCGGCGGCTGCCTGCTGGCTGTCCAGTTCCGTGCTGGCCTGCTGCAAGGCCTGTTCCAGCTGGATCTGCGTCTGGGTCAGTTCATCCTGGCGCGCCTGCAGGGCGTGGGCGGCCTGTTCGGCCTGCGTTGCAGCGGCTTCGGCCTGCTGGCGTTGGGTGTCCAGAGCCTGAGCTTCCGCATCCAACTCGTCCAGCAGCTGTTTATTGTGCTCGGTCAAATCGTTCAGCACCTGCCAAAAGGTCAGCAGTTCGTACAAATCATCCGCCTGCATCAACAGGCTGATTTTCCCGCCTTCGTTCAGCAGCTGCATGGCGGTCAGCTGCTGCTTGCAACTGTCATATCGGGCGCTGAACGCAGCCTGCTTTTCTTCCAGCGCCTTGGCCGCAGCGGTTGCTTGGTTCTGGGCTTCGGCCAGCTCGGTGCGGCTTTGCTCCAGCTGGGCCACAATGCTGCCCAGTTGGCCGCGCAGTGCGTCGGTTTGGCTTTGCAAGTCGTTGACCTGCTGGCGGGTGTCACTGGCTTGCTGCTGCATGCTGTCCAGTGTGCTGGCGGCGCTTTCATATTCGCGCTGCGCCGCGCTCACCTGGCCCTGCAAGGCAGCGGAATCCGCTGCATGGGCGGGGAATGGGTACAAAAAAAGCAGGGCTGCCGCCGCAGCTGCAGCAGCCCGTACATAGAATGTTTTCGGTTTCATTTGGTTTCTCTTATTGCGGCAGCATGGCCAGCGGGTCAACGGGGGTGCCGTTTACCAGCAGCTGGAAGTGCAGGTGGTTGCCGGTGGAACTGCCTGTGCTGCCCACATAGCCGATCACATCCCCCTGCGCGACCCGCTGCCCCACCTGCACGGCGGGCTTGCTTTGCAGGTGAGCATAGCTGGTGGCATAGTTGGCAGGGTAAGTGCCGTCATCGTTGGCAGCGGCGTTTGCACCGTGGTAGATGGTTACAAAGTAACCGTGGTCATCATCCCAGCCTGCCTGGGTTATAACGCCGCTCTGCGCAGCCTGGACCGGTGTGCCGCCCGCGGCGGCAAAATCCACACCCAGGTGGGGCGGTGTGTCAGAATCATCGGTGCGGAAAGGGGCAGAAATTGCCGTGTAGTCTTGTAACGGGCAGATAAAATCCAGCGTGGTGGTCAAATGCAGGTCCGGGGAGGTAGTGTTATCGTAAGGAATCATTGTGCGGGTATCGGTCAAGGCTCCATCCACAAACAGCTCCAGGTGCAGGAGGTTGCCGGTTGATGCGCCGGTGGAACCCACCGTGCCAAGCTGCTGGCCCTGGGTTACAGTGTCGCCAGCTGCCACGCTCAGGGGTATCCATGTGGGCATACAGCGTGCGGTAACTGTGGCCGTCCGGCAGGGGTGCCGTGGTCGATGACCACATGATTGCCATAACTGGGGTGGTCGTAGTTGGCAACCGCCACTGTGCCGCCGTACACCGCCAACACCGGCGTGCCCTTGGTGGCGCTGTAATCCGCCCCGCGGTGATAGTCTGATACAAAGCGGGCAATGTAATGAAAATCCGCCACCGGCCAGCCAAAAACCAGCGGCTCTGCCGTGGCCTGGGGCTGCTCCGGCTGTGCGGTGGGTTCCGCGGTGCTGTTGGTCAGCGTATCATCAGCAGGAGTGGCAGGTTCCGGCGTGGGTTCTGCCGCAGCGGAAACGGGTTCGGCCTGCGGTGTTATGGTTTCCGCCTGGGGCCGCAGGGCGCAGGCACCGCAGCCCAGCGCAACCAGCACACAGCCAAGGGCTAACAACAGCGGGGCGGGTTTGCGATATTTCAGCAAGTGGGCCACCCGCTTGGCCACCTGGCCCTGCCCAAAAGCGAGGGCACCGGGCATCTGGTGCACCGTGGCAAAGCGCAGAATGCTTTCGCAGTAATCCGCGCGTTCGGTAGCGGGAGCGGTGCCGATGGCGGCTTCGTCACAGGCAAGTTCCATGTATTGCTCAAATTGACGGAACGCCAGCCACGCCAGCGGGTTCCACCAGTGCAGGCAGGCGGCCAGATAGTACAGCGGCTTGGTAATGGGGTCACCCCGGCGGATGTGGGTGCGTTCATGCAGCAGTACCGCACGGCGTGGGGAACCCTGCAGGCTTTGCGGCATATAAATGCGGGGGCGCAGCACGCCAAGTGTGAACGGCGTGGCAACCGCGGCGCAGGTGTAGCAGCCATCCGGCGTTTTGCAGGCAAGGGCCACCATGCGGCGCAGGCGGCAATAGCCAGCCGCCGCACGCACCAGTAAAACCACTACCCCGGCAGCCCAGATCGCTGCCAGTGCCACCCAGATGTTAAACATGCTGCCGGGCAGGGGAGCACTGCCTGCCGCGCCCGGCAAAGCCTGCGCCGGGAGTTCCGCGGGCACGGTGAGCGCCTGAACCACGGCGCCAGCCTGTTGAATGGGGGCCGCGCTGCCCGGCTGCCGGATGGATACCGGGATGCCGCCCGGCAGCAGAAACCGCAGCCCGACCGCCAGCCAAAGCAGGCACAACAGTTTGCTGGGTGCCCGCAGCCTGCGCAACAGCGCGCACAACGGTAGGCAGAGCAGTACCAGCAGGCCGCCGCACATACTGGTGCCAACGGCATACAGCACAAAAGAACGGATGCTGAACATCATGGCGTTTTTCCTTTCCGTTAAGCAGTAAGCAAGCAGCATTCAGGCGTCGCTGTCCTGGCGGCGGGCGTCATCCAGCATGGCGCGGATGGCGGCGGCTTCTTCCTCGCTGATGGAGCTGGTGTTCAAAAAAGCGGCCACAAAGCGGGGCAGGCTGCCACCAAAGCTTTTTTGCACGACAGCGGCGCTTTCTTCCTGTTGAACCTGGGCCTGTTTGACCAGTGCCGTTACGGTGCCGTTTGCATTGTGTAATATACCGCGCTCACACAGCTTTTTCAGCACGGTATAGGTGGTGCTTTTCTTCCAGCCAAGGGCTTCATTTGCCCGCGCTACCAGTTGGCCGCTGCCCAGCGGCTCGTTGGCCCACACCAGGCAGGCAAAGCGGTATTCGCCTTCCGCAAGACGGTAATCCTGTTCCATTTCGGGGTGCTCCTTCTCTCATTTGGTCTATTGCTATAAACCTAGTCTATAACAATAGACCAAACTTGTCAACCCCTGTAAAAAATGTTTGCCTTGCGCGCACACAGGTGGTATAATAAGCGCACTTATGAATATTATGCACAAGGGTGCCCCGCCCCTGCGCCAAGGCACCGTGCAGTGAAAAATAAAAGGAGAACTCTAATTTATGAGAACGATCCTGCTGATTGCAACCGGCGGCACCATTGCTTCGCGCCCAACGGCGGCGGGCGGGCTTGCCCCGGCTATCACCTCGCAAGAGCTGCTTTCCTGCGTGCCGGAACTGGCGGAATTCTGCCGCATTGATACCATCCAGCTGTATAACCTGGATTCCACCAACATGGGCCCCGAACAGTGGCAGGGCATTGCCGCTGCTGTGCAGGAAAACTATGACCGCTATGACGGTTTTGTCATCACCCATGGCACGGACACGATGGGCTATACCGCCGCAGCGCTCAGCTACATGATCCAGAAAAGCCCCAAGCCGGTGGTGCTGACCGGCAGCCAGAAATCGATTTATAACCGCGATACCGATGCCCGCAATAATCTGTGGCGCGCCGTGGCCTATGCCTGCCACCCGGATGCCTGGGGCGTGCAGATCGTGTTTGACAATCAGGTGATTTTGGGCACCCGCGCCCGCAAAACCCGAACCAAGAGTTTTAACGCGTTTTCCAGCATTGATTATCCCGAAACTGCCATGTTCCGGGACCGCCGCCTGATCCAGTTCCTGCAGCGCCCGGCGGAGTATACCCATGCGGTGTTCAGTACCGCGCTGGATCCCAATGTGTTTGTGCTGCGGCTGGTGCCGGGCATGCGGGCGGATATCATCCCCATGTTGGAGGGCCGTTACCGCGCCCTGGTGCTGGAAAGCTTTGGCGTGGGCGGTCTGCCCGGCGGGGATGATGGTGCCATGTTTGCCGCCGTGCGGGACTGGTGCGGCGCGGGGCACCTGGCTGTGTTCACCACCCAGGTACCGCATGAGGGCAGCGACCTTGCCGTGTACGAAGTTGGCCGCGCGGCCAAAGCCCTGCCCGGTGTGCTGGAAGCGCACGATATGACCCCCGAAGCCACCGCAGTCAAACTGATGTGGGTGCTGGGCCAGACCACCGACCGTGCCGAGGCGGAAAAGCTGTTCCTGACCCCTGTGCAGTGGGATATCCTGTAAATCGTTCATTATCACATAAAAATAAAAAACGGCGCAGAACCGGAGGAGATAACGCCCGGCTCTGCGCCGCTTTTTGATGTTATTTAGAATGTCAGTTAAGGAAACTTAAAGCAGAAATAGTATCAGATTACGTTGTGGTCCATCCACTTGTTGCTGACAAAGCGGATCATGAAGAACACGCTGCGGCAGATCCAGTCAATGAACATACCGAACCACACGCCGGTCAGCCCCATGTTGAGCTTGAGCACAAAGATGTAGCTCAAAATTACGCGGAACAGCCACATGCTGAAAATGCTCACCGTCATGGTGTAGCGGGCATCGCCGCCGCTGCGCAGGGCGTTGGGCAGCGTAAAACTGGTAGCCCAGCAGACAACGCTGAACAAAGAGAACCAGTGCATAACGGTAACGCACATGTTGAGCGCAGTATCCGAAAGGCTGAACAGCCGTGCAATGTAAGGAATCGTAAAAACAGGCAGGCGTTGGTGCAGAACAAACCGAGCATTGCCATCAGGATAAACATCTTGGCGTAATACTTGGCCTGTTTTTGTCTCCTGCGCCAAGGCAACGGCTGACGACAGGGATCATGGCAAGGCCCATGGTGCTGCCGGGAATGTTGGCAATGCCGCTGATGGTGTTGGCCACCGCGTTGGCCGCAATGGCGGAGGTGCCCAGGGTGGAAGTCAAGCTGCTGACGCACAGCTTGCCAATCTGGAACATGCCGTTCTCCAAACCGGAGGGAATGCCAATGCCAAGGATGCGGCGAATCAGGTCGCCGTCCGGCTTCATATCCGCAATATGGCGGATGCAGAGCGGGTTTTCAATTTGCTGCTGCTGCCAGAACACCCACGCCGCGGCAAACACGCGCCCCAGCAGGGTGGCCAGTGCAGCGCCCAGTACCCCATGCCCAGCCCATAAATGAACAGGGCGTTGAAGCAGATATTGATGATGTTCATGACCAGGCTGGCCAGCATGGAAATGCGGCTGTTGCCCTGCGCACGGAACAAAGCGGCCCCGGCGTTGTAAAACCCGATAAAGGGGTAGGAGATGGCGCTGATCAAAAAGTAGGTCTGTGAAAAGCTCATCACATCGTCATCAATGCGGCCGAAAACAATGCGCAGGATGGGGCGGCTGAGCACCAGAATGACCAGCATGACAGCGATGGTGCTGACCGCAAGAACGGTGTACAGCTGGGCGGCGCTTTTGGCGGCTTTTTCACCATCGCGCCGGCCAAGGTACTGGCTGCTGATGACCGCGCCGCCGGTTGCCAGGGCGGACAGGATCTGGATGATCAAAATATTCAGGCTGTCCACCAGGCTCACGCTGGACACAGCAGCTTCGCCCACGCCGGATACCATAAGGGTATCCGCCATGCCCATGGATACCGACAAAAACTGCTCCGCCAGCAGCGGCAAAATCAGCCGAACCAATGCCTGGCGGTTAAAAATCGGCTCCGACAGGGTGGATTCAGCGCTTTTTGTGTTGCTCATTCGTTCCCGATACTCCTTATTCGCTTTACGAAGAATTTACATGTTTATCATTATAAGACGAGAAAAGCAGAAAAGCAATATCTGTGCGAATTGAAACGATATTGTCCTTGCAAATGAGCAATTTCGTTTTCAAAAAGCAAAAAAAGAATGGATTTTGCACAGGTATCTGAAACGAAAAGCAACGATGAAAACAGCGCTTGAGCGAAATTTGTTCTGAAGGAAAAGGGAAAAGATAAAAGCAAATATCGACTAATGGCAAAATCCAGCGTTAAACACCGGGCAATTTCAGTGCGGCAAGGAAACAATCTTGCAATACTGGCGCACAAAACCGGGATAAACCGTCCCGCCAGCACATACGCTTGTGTGTGGAAGAAAATACAGGGGGAGGCAGACCGCCATGAAACAGACCCACCGCCCGCCGCGCAGCATTTACCCTGCGCAGAACCGCCACATGCGGCGGCGCACCCGTGTGTTGGCCGGGCTGGTGGCGGTTTTGTGCTTTGGCGGGCTGCTGGCCCGGCTGTTTACCCTGCAAATACTGGACCCCAGCGGTTACGCCAACCGTGCCGCGGCCCAGCAGCTGCGGGATACCACGCTGCCCGCCGCCCGCGGCGAAATTTATTCCGCCGATGGCGTTACCCTGGCCGCCAGCAAAACCTGCTGGACCATCCGGGCCTCCCCGCGGGAACTGGCGGATGAGCTGGTGCAGCCCGCCGCCAAAGCGCTGAGCGAAATTTTGGATATTGATTATGACGCTACCCTGCAAAAGCTGAGCAAGCGCACCAGCAATGACTGCCTGCTCCGCCGCCGGGTGGATGCCGATTTGGCGGATGCCGTGCGGGCCTGGTGCACGCAGAACAACGCGCAGGGTATCCAGATTTTGCAGGATACCAAGCGCGTTTACCCGCAGGGCAACTTTATGGGCTGCCTGCTGGGCTTTACCGATGTGGATAATCAGGGCCTTTGGGGGCTGGAACTGCAATATGACGCCCAATTGACCGGCCGGAACGGAACCATCCTGACTGCAAAAAATGCCTGGGGGTATGATATGCCCACCCATTACAGCACCCTGCAGGATGCTGTGCCGGGGAATGATATCACCCTGACCATCCGGGCGGATATCCAGCACTATCTGGAAAGCGCGCTCAGCGCCGCCGTGGAGGAGCATCATGTGGCGGCCCGTGCGGTGGGCATTGTGATGGAGGTCGATACCGGCGCGATCCTTGCCATGTCCACCAAGCCGGATTACGACCCCAACGATCCGCGCACCATTGTGGATAAAACCATCCGCCAGCAGGTGAACGCCCTGAGCGGGGAAGAACGCAGCAAAGCGTTGCAGACCGCCCAGCAGGCCCAGTGGCGCAACAAGGCAATTTCCGATTTGTACGAACCCGGCAGTGTGTTCAAGCTCATCACCTGCGCTGCGGCACTGGATACCGGTGCCGTCACGCGGAACAGCCGCTTTGTCTGCGCGGGCAAGATCAATGTGGCGGGCACAAATTTCCGCTGCGCAAACGGGCATATCCATGGCAGTGAAACCCTGGCCCAGGGGCTGGCGGTATCCTGCAACCCCTGCTTTATCCAGGTGGGGGCGCGGCTGGGCAAACAGAACTTTTGCGATTACTTTGCCGCCTTTGGCCTGCGCGCCGCAACCGGTATTGACCTGCCCGGCGAGATCAAGCGCAGCGAATACTATACCGCCGACCGCATGGGCCCGGTGGAGCTGGCTTCCTGCTCCTTCGGGCAAAGCAGCAAGGTGAGCTACCTGCAAATGATCACAGCCGTCTGCGCGGTGGTCAACGGCGGCAAGCTGATGCAGCCCCATGTGGTGCAGTCCATCCGCGATACCGAGCGCAATACCGTGCAGCAGGTGGAGCCCACCGTAAAAGCGCAGGTCATCCGGCCCGAAACCAGCGCCGTCATGCGCGAATTGATGGAGGGCGTTGTGACCACCGGCACCGGCAAAAAACGGTGCTGTGGCGGGCTACCGTGTGGGCGGCAAAACCGGCACCAGCCAAAAGCTGGACAGCGAGAATGAGCGCGCCCGCATTGCCAGCTTTGTGGCAGTGGCACCGATCGAAAACCCCAAACTTGCTGTGCTTATCTGCCTGGATGAACCCCACAGCTGGACCACCAGCGGCGGCGCGCTTTCCGGCCCCGTGGCGGCGGAAGTGCTGCAAAAAAGCCTGCCGCGCTTAGGCATCCAGCCCAGCTATACCGAAGCAGAACAGGCAAAATATTTTACCACCGTGCCCGATGTGACCGGCTGGAAAGCCCCCGCCGCGGCCCAAAAGCTGAGCGAGTATACCCTGACTGCGGATGTGCTGGGGCAGGGGGATCGGGTCGTCAGCCAGTACCCGCGGGCAGGCACCACCGTGCGGCGCGGCTCCGCCATCCAGCTGGACACCACCGGCCAGTTGGACCCCGCAGCGGACGAAGGATAACGCCGAGTGGTTGCACCCCTGCCCTATTTGCGATACAATAATATAAAGTTTATCCCAAAAGGGGAGGGGAGCCGCTTGCCAAAGCTGCAAACAAACGGCGCAAAACAAAAACGAACCACCTATATGATACTGCTGCTCTGGGCGGCGGTCTGCTTTGCCCTGCTGGTGGTGGACTGGTGCTGCTGGGCACCCAACCGGCTGGATGCCGACATGGCGTCCGAACAACTGCTTGCCAACCTGCTGGCGCAGGAGGGCGGCGTGATGAGCACCAACTGGTACTATTCCACCGAGCTGCGGGTGCTCAACACCCAGCTGGTCATGGCACCGCTGTTCCGGCTGTTCACCAGCTGGCATACTGTGCGCGTGGTGGGCAGCGTGGTGCTGATCCTTTTGTATCTCGCGGCGTGGTTCTGGTTCGGGCGCAGTGCAAAGCTCAAGTACAGCGGCCTGCTGGGGGCCGGGCTGCTGGTGCTACCCTATGGCGCGCTGTACCGCCAGTATGTGCTGGAGGGCCTTTACTATATTCCGCACATTGCCATCAGTTTTGTGGTGCTGGGGTGCGCGGTGCGCATTCTGCGCGGCGGGCGGCGGCTGGCCCCGGCGGCGGGCATGGTACTGCTCAGCTTTGCTGCAGCGCTGGGCGGGCCGCGGCAGCTGTTCATCTTGAACATTCCGCTTACCGTGGCGGCAGCGCTGCTCTGTTGGCTGGATGCTCCGCCTGCGGATACCCTGCGCCAAAAGCTGGCCAATGCCTGGCGCACCCCCGGCGGGGCGCTGCTGGTGCCCACCCTTGCGGCGGATGCTGCCGCGCTGGCGGGGTACCTGGTCAACGCAAAGGTGCTGGCGGAAAAATATCACTTCCAGGACCAGGGATATGTGGCCTTTACCGGGCTGAACCTGGACCGTCTGCAATGGTTTGTCAACGCGCTGCTGGCTTCCTTTGGCTGGCAGGAGGGCAAAGTGTTTTCTCTGGCCGCGCTGTTTAACCTTGCGGCTGCGGCGCTGATCCTTTTTTGCTTTGTGTTTTCTGTTCGGTTGGTGCGCGGGAAAGCACGCTACCCGCTGGGTCACCGGCTGGTGGGAGCATTTTTCCTGGCCGGGGCCGTCTGCTTTGCACTGCTGTACGGCCTGACCAACAGCGGCCATTCGGACCGCTACCTGCTGCCGCTGGCAATTTTATTTGTACCGCTGCTGGAAATCATGCTGGCGGACTGTACCCCCTGCACCGCCCGGACGCCCGTGGTCTGACAGCCCTGCTGGCGGCGATATTACTGTTGCGCGCCGGAACAGACTACCGCGCAGCGGCAGTGGCAACCAACCCCAACCAAGGGGCGGCACAGTTCCTGGTGCAGAACGGCTACCGGGACGGGTACGCTTCTTTTTGGGACGGTAATGTGATGACCGAGTTGACGGAAGGCACCCTGAACGTGTGGACCCTGACCCCAAACAGTGTGCCGGAGCTGCGCCCTTGGCTGCAGGTCACCAGCCATCTGCAAACCCCTCCGCAGGGTAAAATTTTCTTTGTTATCTCCAAATGGGAAGCATACGGCGAGCGCCAGCCCACTACCCAGGCCCTTGCCGATGCCATGCCGGAGGATGCGCTGATCTATGAGGATGAAACCGTAAAGATTTACGGTTTCGCCAGTGATGAAGCCATGCGCCAGGCGTGCGGATTTGCGGCATTCCCATAAAAAATAAGCCGTCACAAACTTTTCACAATTTTCTTTGAAAATAATTACATCCCGCTGGTTGACAAACCGGCGGGATGTGTTTATAATCGTACTGTTGCAAATCAAACTGTTTTAATTCAAACAATTAACAATCAAACAAATTGGAAAGTGAGGTGATCCAAACGCAGAACCGCAACCAACAGGATGACCACGGCTTTGTGCATGTGGGCCGCACCTTAAACTATGCCGCGCGGGAAATTTCCTGTGCGCTGGATGCGTACATCAGCACCAGGGTCAGCCGGAGCTGACCGGCATGCGCGGCATGGTGCTGGGTTTTTTGATGCAGGAAACGGAAAGCGGCAAGCAAATCTACCAGCGTGATCTGGAAGCCCGGTTCCACACCAACCGTTCCAGCATTACCACCATGCTGCAGGGCATGGAGCAGTCCGGCTTTATCACGCGGGAAGTTGTCGCCAAAGATGCCCGGCTCAAAAGCCTGGTTCCGACCGAGAAAGGCCGCCAATGCGCCGCCGCCATCCACCAGTGCATTTCGGATTTTGAGCATGACCTGCAAAACGGGGTCAGCGCGCAGGAACTGGAAGCTATCCAGGGCACCCTGCACAAGCTGATTGAAAATGCAAAAGCCATCCGCGGCAAAAATTAAGGCGTATCTGAAAAGTCAAAAATTTGGTCTATTTCTATAAGCGCAACCGGATTTTGCGTTAAAAGCCTTGGGATCCATAAAGGATTCCTGCGGCTCCTTTGCCTTAAATCCTGCTTGTGTTTGCGAAATATCCGTTATTTTCTTTGTTTTCAGACACACCCCAAAGTGTTCCGCAATGCTTTGGCTTAAGAAAGTTCAGGCGCTGCCCCGGGCAGCCAAACAGGAGATACCATATGTTTAAGTCACTTTACAAAGAAACAGAGGGGTTCCGGCTGGTTTCCATCCTGACCCCTTTGTGCATGATCGGCGAAGTGGTGATGGAAATGATCATCCCAAGCTGATGTCCTCCATCATTGATGATGGCGTTACCGCCGGCAATCTTTCCCACATTTACCGCATTGGCGGCTGGATGATCGTGGCAGCGGCCTTTGGCCTGCTGTTCGGCGTGCTGGGCGGTGTGTTTGGTGCGCGTGCTTCCACCGGTTACGCCCGCAATCTGCGCCGCTCCATGTACCGCAATATCCAAACATTCAGCTTTGCCAATATCGATAAATATTCCACCGCCGGTCTGGTCACCCGTATGACCACCGACGTGACCAACATCCAGAACGCTTACCAGATGATTTTGCGTATGGCCATCCGTGCGCCGTCCAGCATGGTCATTGCCATGATCATGGCAATGACCATCAACGCCAAGCTGGCTTCCATCTATCTGGTGGCGGTCATCATTCTGGGCGGCTGCCTGGTGCTCATCATGTCCCGCGCCAGCAACTACTTCTCCGCCGCATTCAAAAAGTACGATGACCTGAACGAGAGCGTGCAGGAAAATGTTTCCGCCATCCGCGTGGTCAAAGCGTATGTGCGCGAAGATTACGAGAGTGAAAAGTTCAAAAAGGCATCCGGCAATGTGCAGGATCTGCTGCTGCGTGCTGAAAAAGTTCTTTCCTTCAACTCTCCGCTGATGATGGCCACCGTTTACACCTGCATCCTGCTGATTTCCTGGCTGGGTGCCCGCATGATCGTGCTGTCCGGTGCTACCAGCTTTACCACCGGCGAGCTGATGAGCATGCTGACCTACTGCACCAACATCCTGACCAGCCTGATGATGCTGTCCATGGTGTTCATCATGATCTCCATGTCCGCCGCTTCCGCCAAGCGTGTGGCTGAAGTGCTGGAAGAAGAAAGCACCCTGTCCAACGGCGAAAACCCGGTTATGGAAGTCAAGAACGGCGCTGTCCGCTTTGATCATGTCTGCTTCCGCTATAAGGCCGATGGCCGCGATGTGCTGTCTGATATCAACCTGAACATCCGTTCCGGCGAGACCATCGGCATCATCGGCGGCACCGGCAGCGCAAAAACCAGCCTGGTGCAGCTGCTGCCCCGCCTGTATGATACCACCGCCGGTCATGTGTACATTGGCGGCGTGGATGTACGCGATTACGACCTGGAGATCCTGCGCAACAGCGTTGCCATGGTGCTGCAGAAAAACGAACTGTTCAGCGGCACCATTGCCGAAAACCTGCGCTGGGGCAATAAGGATGCCACCGATGCCGAGATCGAGGAGGCATGCAAGCAGGCCTGCGCCGATGAATTTATTGAGCGCTTCCCCGATAAATACAACACCCACATTGACCAGGGCGGCACTAACGTTTCCGGCGGCCAGAAGCAGCGCCTTTGCATTGCCCGTGCTCTGCTGAAAAAGCCCCGCATCCTGATTCTGGACGACTCTACCTCCGCTGTGGATACCGGCACCGACGCCAAGATCCGCAAGAGCTTTGCCGAAAAGATTCCCGGCACCACGGTGTTCATCATTGCCCAGCGTATTTCCAGCGTGGAAAACGCCGACCATGTGATCGTGCTGGATAACGGCAGGATCAGTGGTTACGGTACCCCGGCCGAAATGCTGGCCACCAACCCCATCTATCAGGAAGTTTATAACAGCCAGACCAAAGGCTCCGGCGACTTTGACGAAAAGGGAGGCGATAACAATGGCTTAGCAGAAAGCAAAAAGTGGTTAAGGTTGGCCGCGGTGGCCCCGCGGCCCGCGCCCCAAAGTCCAGAACCCCGGCAAGATCTTCATGCGCATCCTGCGCTATGTGATGGAATGCTACCGCATTCAGGTCGTTGCGGTCGTCATCTGCATTTTTGTCAGCGTGTTTGCCAACGTGCAGGGCACTTTGTTCATGCAGACCTTGATCGATGGCTACATCCTGCCCCTGCTGAAAGAGCAGAGCAGTGATTTTTCCGGCCTGGCCCATGCCATCGCCCGCACGGCAGGCTTTTACGGCATCGGCATTGTTGCCGCCTTTGCCCAGGCCGGTATGATGGCTTACGTTACCCAGGGCACCCTGAAGCGCCTGCGCGATGAAATGTTTACCCATATGCAGACGCTGCCCATCAAATACTTTGACACGCACGCCCACGGCGATATCATGTCTGTATACACCAACGATATTGATACCCTGCGCCAGATGATCAGCCAGAGCATGCCGCAGCTGCTGAACAGCGCTATTACCGTTGTCAGCGTGCTGGTTTCCATGGTTGTACTCAGCGTGCCGCTGACGGTGCTCACCCTGGTCATGGTCGGGATTATGCTGCTGGTCACCAAGTATCTTACCACCAACTCTTCCAAGTACTTTGTTTCCCAGCAGCGTGATATTGGTGCGGTGAACGGCTACATTGAAGAGATGATGAACGGCCAGAAGGTCGTTAAGGTGTTCTGCCACGAGGAAGAAGCCATTGAGCAGTTTGATAAGCTCAATGACCAGCTGTTTGAAAGCGCGGATAAGGCCAACCGTTACTCCAACCTCGGCGGTCCGGCTAACACCCAGCTGGGCAACCTTTTCCTATGTGTTCTGCGCCATGATCGGCGGTGCGCTGGCTCTGTCTGGCATGACAGGCCTGACCCTGGGCAAGCTGGCCAGCTTTTTGACCTTCAACCGCACCCTGAACATGCCCATCAGCCAGATCTCCATGCAGTTCAACGCCATCATCATGGCTCTGGCCGGCGGCCAGCGTATCTTTGACCTGCTGGACGAAAAGCCGGAAGTGGACGAGGGCAAGGTCATGCTGGTCAACGCCAAACGCCTGCCGGATGATTCTGTGACCGAAACCAAGGAGCGCACCAACCTGTGGGCCTGGAAGCGTGTGAACGCCGATGGCAGCGCAGACTACCGTGAACTGAAGGGAGATATCGTCTTTAAGGATGTAGACTTTGGCTATGATCCGGGCAAGATCGTCCTGCATGATATCAACCTGTATGGCCGTCCGGGCCAGAAGATCGCCTTCGTCGGTTCCACCGGCGCAGGCAAAACCACCATCACCAACCTCATCAACCGCTTCTATGATATCCAGAAGGGCACCATTGAGTATGACGGCATTGATGTGACCCATATTCATAAAGACGACCTGCGCGCATCCTTAGGCATTGTTCTGCAGGATACCCACCTGTTTACCGGTACGGTTATGGATAACATCCGCTATGGCCGCCTGGATGCAACGGACGAGGAATGCCGCGCCGCCGCCAAGCTGGCCAACGCCGATGAGTTCATCCGCCACCTGCCGGATGGCTATAACACCACGCTGACCGGCGACGGCACCAACCTGAGCCAGGGCCAGCGCCAGCTGCTTGCCATTGCCCGTGCCGCTGTTGCGGACCCGCCGGTACTGATCCTGGACGAAGCAACCTCCAGCATTGATACCCGCACCGCGCCTGGTGCAGCAGGGCATGGACGGCCTGATGTATGGCCGCACCACCTTTGTTATCGCCCACCGCCTTTCCACCGTGCGCAACTCGGACTGCATCATGGTGCTGGAACAGGGCCGCATTATTGAGCGCGGCACCCACGATGAGCTGATTGCCCAAAAGGGCCGTTACTACCGCCTGTACACCGGCAATTTTGCGGAAAACTCCTGAAATAGCCTTTCTGCCGGATAAGTGCGCAACAAAAGCGCAATCGGCATAAAAACGGAAAATCCCCATAAAAAATACCGGGAAGGATTCCACCCCTTCCCGGCGTTTTTTGTGTAAAATGCCGTCACGCCGCACAAAACTTGACGATGTGGGAATAATTGGCTATAATAGAGGGGAACACAAGGAGGCTGAACCAACACAGCACTCCTTTTTATATAGATGACGCTTTGGAGGGGGGCTGCGCAGAACACTGCCAGCCGCAGGCGTACAAAACTGACCAACCAACACGATAAACTGAGAGGAGAGCTTATACATGGCTACCAAGAAAATTGCTCAGACCGTTATTACTGAGGATAAGTTTTATACCATCGCCGCTGCAAACGGCAAGGTTGTTGAAGTAAAGGATTACAACACCGAGAACGGCGCTCAGATCCAGCTGTGGGATAATGCCAACGCCGAATGGCAGCAGTGGAGCTTTGTGCGCGCCGGTGAGGGCGTGTACCGCATCAAGAACCGTTTCACCGGCAAGATGATGGACCTGGATTGCTCCGGCGTGACCGATGGCACCCATGTTCACCAGTGGGAAGGCGCTAACGCTTCCAGCCAGCTGTGGATTGTGGAGCCCGCCAATGATGGCCGCGTAAAGATCAAGTCCAACCTGGCCGGCAAGTGCCTGGACCTGGTCAACATGAACACCGAAAACGGTGCAGTCCTGCAGATCTGGGCCGATGTGAACGGCGATAACCAGTACTGGACCATCAACGAAGTGACCCGCAAGCCCAAGACCAGCGCCAAGGCTACCGCCGCTAAAGCAAAGGCTGAAGTGAAGGCTGCCGCTGAAAGCGCTGCCAAGACCGTTGACGCCGCTGCCAAGGCTGCTGCCGAAGTTGCTACCGAGGTTGTTGACGCCGTGAAGGCTTCTGCCGATAAGCCGGTTGCCGAAACCGCCGCTGAGGTTGTTAAGACCGCCAAGAAGGCCACCTGCAAGACCAGCACCAAAAAGGCTGCCGAGGCTGCTGTGACCACCGCAAAGAAGGCAGCCGAGGCTGCCACTGCCGTTGCTGCCGTGGCCACCGACGCTGTCAAGGAAGTTGCTGAAAAGCCTGCCGTTAAGGCCGCTGCCGATGAAGCTGTGAAGGCTGTAAAGAAGTTGCCGAAAAGCCCGCTGTCAAGGCTGCTGTGGAAGCTGCCGACAAGGCCGTGAAGGAAGTTGCCGAGAAGCCTGCTGTCAAGGCTGCCGCCAAGGCCGCTGACGAAGCCGTTAAGACCGTTGTGGAAGCTGCAAAGCCGGTTGTTGAGGCTGCTAAGCCTGCTGTAAAGGGCAAAAACTCCCGCAAAAAGCGCAGCAGAAAGTAATTTATTTTAAAGTGTCAGAATACCCCTGATAAAAAATAAGTCCCGCCCGCAGCACCCCTCGCTGCCGGGCGGGACCTTTTTTGTGCAGGATCAATCCTCAAAGAAAACTGCCCGTATCACTCCGGCCAAAAACCGGAAAGGATGCGGGCAGCTGTTTTATCAGAATAACGGAAATAAGAGAAAGCCAAATTTTACAGGAAGCTCTGGATCAAGGTTTTCAGGCCGATCAAAATCAGCACAAGGCCGCCAATGCGCTCCGAAACGGCGCGGTACTTATCGCCAAACACGGCACCAACCTTAACGCCGATGGCAGACAGGGTAAAAGGTGGTGCAGCCGATCAGCAGGGCAGCAACCACAATGTTGGCTTCCATTGCGGCAAAGCCAACGCCAACGGCAAAGGCGTCAATGGAGGTTGCAACGGCCAGCGGCAGCATGGCTTTGGCGGAAAAATCGTTGTCCACAGTTTCATCGCCGCCAAAGCTTTCCCGCACCATGTTTACGCCGATTACAGCCAGCAGGATAAAGGCAACCCAAGGGCCAACGCTGTTGAGCAGGTGCTCGAACCGGGAACCGAGGAAGTAGCCAAAGGACGGCATAATGGCCTGGAACGCGCCGAACCAGGCACCGCAGATCAGCGCGTGGGACAGCTGTACTTTGCGCACCGAAAGCCCCTTGCAGATGGAAACCGCAAACGCATCCATCGAAAGGCTGATGCCGATCATGATCAAGTCAAACAAACTCATACCCAAATACCTCCAAATCAAATCCAAGGGCAGAGCCGGGCAAACAAAAAAGACCTATCCGCCCAGCACCTGCACACAGCATGCAGGTGAACCCTGTGCGGATAAGTCTCGTCATTTCAAGTAGTGCCAGAGCCTTTGCTGTTAGCTCATTGTGTTGGCAAAACTGCACAGCTGCTCTTGCCCAGTGCCGCGCCGACTACTCCCTTATTGCCTGAATAGTGTACCATGCGGAAAATTTGTTGTCAATGCGTTAGTTATTGCTAACCGTTGAAATCCCGGTCATTTTCCGGGTTTTGCCACAAAAATGGGTGTGCTGCACCGCAAAATCAGCCCTGCTGCGCTCCAAAGAGCAATGCAGGCAGAAATAACCGGAATCTTTACCGCCCCTTGCGCAATGGCGGCTGATAGGGTAAAATAAAAAGACGAAAAAACAAAGAAACAGGGGATATTATGCAATACAAAGTTCTGGCACTGGATCTGGACGGCACACTGACCAACAATGCCAAAGTCATTACCCCACGCACCAAAGCTGCCCTGCAGGCAGCGGCGGACCGCGGCGTGCGCATTGTGCTGGCCAGCGGCCGCCCCACCGTGGGCATTGAGCCGCTTGCCAAAGAGCTGGAGCTGGACCGCCGCGGCGGCTGCATCCTGAGCTATAACGGCGGCAAGATCATTGACTGCAAAACCGGCGAAACGCTGGTGCAGCATGAGTTCCCGCCGGAGCTGATCGACCCGGTGTGCACCTTTGCCCGCTACTGGAACGTGATGCCGCTGACCTATGATGCCAAAAGGCATTGTGACCGAGGATGCCGCCAACCCCTATGTTGGCGAGGAAGCCCGCATCAACAAAATCCCGGCCCGCCAGGTGGAAAACCTGCCCGCCGAGATCCAGTGGCCCATCAACAAGCTGCTGCTGGTTGGCGACCCTGTGGATATGCCCCATGTGGAGGAGCTGATGCAGCAAAAGTTTGCGGGCAAGCTTTCCATCTACCGCTCGGCGCCGTTCTTTATTGAAACGATGCCCCTGGGGGTGGAAAAATCTGCCTCGCTGGCGCTGCTGCTGAAAAACATGGGCCTTGGCCCCGAAAACCTGATGGCCTGCGGCGATGGCTGGAACGACCTGCCCATGATCCGCTATGCGGGCATGGGCGTTGCCATGGGCAATGCTGTGCCGGAAGTAAAACAGGCAGCCAAATACGTCACCGCAGATAATGAGCATGACGGGGTAGGGCTGGCCGTTGAAAAATTCATCTTGGAGGACCCGCAGTGAACCTGATCGTTTTTGACTTGGAATGGAACATGGGCAATGCGCCCAAAACCTTTAATTATCATGGGGCGGAGCTGACCCTGCGGGGTGAGATCATCCAGATCGGTGCAGTGCGGGTGGACAAGAATGGCGATGTACTGGATACCTTTGAGATGACCCTGCGCCCCGCATTTTCCGCAAGCTGCATTGGCGCATTGCGGAGGTGACTGGCCTGAGCCAGGGCGATCTGGAAGCCGGGGTGCCCATTGCCGAAGGCCTGCGGCGGTTCCAGGAATGGGCCGGCCCCGACGCCGAATTTGCCGAGTGGGGTCTGGATGATGTGCCGGTGCTGAAGCAGAACCTGTTCCTTTATAATATGGACGAAAGCTGGCCCACCCGCTGGTATGACCTGCAGCAGATCTTTTTGAAAAATTTCCCCCGCGGGGAAGGCGAGGGCCTGACGCTGGAAAGCGTGGTGGACCGCCTTGGCATTGAGCGTGACGGCGATTTCCACAATGCGTTGGACGATGCCCTGTACACCACAAAAATCTGCCGCCGCCTGCCGCTGGCCCAGGGCATTGCCGAATACCCGGACCCCGCCGCCCAGCTGACAGCCGCCCTGCTGAACAATACCGATACCGAAACGTACGATATCCAAACCTACTTTGACCGCCTGGACCACGATGCCTACAAAAATGACCCTGCGCTGTATCAGGTGGGCTGCCCGTTCTGCGGCAAGCCGCTGGTGCTGAACGATATCTGGCTCAAGCGCGGCAACACCGGTTATTATACCGAAGCCACCTGCCCGGACCACGGCCCGTGGTTCCTGCGCTTTAAGCTGAACCGCCGCGACGGCCTGCATTGGAACTTTGCCCGTTGCATTGAGACCGTGCGCCCCGAAAGCTATGCCCGCTACAAAAAGTTGGAAAAATCCCAACGCGAGCGCATCCGCATGAAAGCGGAACGTGCTGGAAAGAAAACCCAGGAATAAAAAATAAAACGCTCCCCGCCCTGTGCATAAGAGAACTGCATGGAGAGGGGAGCATTTTGTAATGAATAAAGAATAAATAATAAAGAAGAATGGTGGTGGGCGCTGCGCGCCTTTTTTGGATATTAGGCGCGATGCAGGATAAAGAGTGCGCTCCGGGTGGGGGCGCTTACTTACTTCATTTTGCCGATGTAGACGAGGTAGGAGTAGAGGTAGATCCAGGCGGAGCCGCCAAAGACGGCGGCCAGCAGCAGGATCATGGTGGCGACATCGCCCAAAATGGTGGCCAGCAGTGAAATTACAATCAAAGCAGCACCCATAACAACAAACACAATGCCGCCCATGCGCTGGGTGCGGTTCCAGTTGTGTTCGTTGTTCAGCGCCCAGGGCGTTTTGCAGCCGAACATATAGTTCTGCTTGATGCGCGGCATATAGTTGCCCAAAAAGATGAACAGAACCCGCAGCCGCCGCAGACCAGAATACCGACCAGGCTGCTGCCCTCCGGAATCAAGCCGAACACGCTCAGCTCCGAAAACCAGCTCATAGCTGACATAAATATTGTAAGGGCAGTGAGGGAGGCGTTCCAGACGCCCTTGAACTTTTCATAATTCTGGTGCTTGGGGTCAATGCGGGGCAGCACTGCCATCAAAATCAGCATCAGGGCGGGCAGGGCTGCCATAATCAGCACAGTGGATTTTGGCCCCCAGCCGTTGGCCTGGCCGTCCACGCCCCAGTGGGTGGGCACAACATCCGGCAGGGAGCCATAAAAGCAGAGGTGCGCCGCAAAGTTGATGGCGCAAAAAATCAGCAGCCCCCAAAACAGTTTATTTCGTTTCATCATCAGGTCCACCTTTCACAAAGCCAAAATCGAAAAACCACTTAACAGCTTCCTGGAACACGGTCAGGTTCAGGCAGTACACAATGTTCTGGCCGCGGCGCTCATCCGTTACCAGCCCGGCATTTTTCAAAATGTTCAGGTGGTGGCTTACGGATGGCTTTGCCATATCAAAGTGCGCAGCAATATCACCGGCACTCATCTCGCCTTCGCTCAACAGTTCCAGAATGCGCCGCCGGGTGGGGTCCCCCAAAGCCTTAAACGCATCGCCTACCATAGGTCAGCGTTCCTCCCTATCTGATAACGTCTGCTGTTCCGGTTCTTGCAATGCACAATACTGCTTTTTGGCGTAAGCTGCGCAGCCCAGGCAGAGCACCAGCAGCAGTGCTTCCACCAGCCAGGTACTGTGCAGCACGCCGCACTGGAATAAAGCGGCGGGAACATCGAACAGCGCATGCAGCGCCACCGCCAATCCCAGATACCCGGCCTTGCGCTGCCGGACAGCCCGGAATACAACCACCGAGAGGGAAATGTGCAGCGTCATGGCAATCGCGCGTTCAGCCAGCCCCAGCAGCAGGTTGGCGGCCCCAAAGCTGGCAACGGCGGCGATCTGTGCCTGTACCTGGTCCAGCTGCACGCCGGTCAGCCCATTGGTTATGGTTTCAATGCTGCCGCTGTTGACAAGCTGCGCAATCGCAATATTATTGATGGCGGTGAGCCCCAGAACCAGGATTGCCTCGATCCCGCCGTGGCCGATGCCATAGGTTACGGCGTCCCGCCGGTTGGTATAGCGCTTGAGCAGAAAACGAAACGCAAGATAGCGCCCGACTTCCTCAAACACGCCCGCCAGCAGGCAGCCGATCAGGGTGTAAGCCCACGCATGGGTCAGCACATACTGCGAAACGCCGGTGCCGCCGCCAAAGAAAATGGCCTTGGGCACACCTTCCAGTACCTGGGCGAAAACAACGAAGGTCACCGCGCCGACAACAGCAGGAAACAGCTTTTGCACCCCGGCAGAATTTGAACTTCCATACCAAAAAAACCAGAACCGGCAGCCCGATACCGGCTGCGGCGGCCAAGGCGCTCCACAAAATGGTCTGCAAAGAAATTATCGTGCTCATACCATATACCCTTTCAGAAAATCACAAGAATTATATATTTAGATAAACGTCTAAATATTATGGCCCTAATATACCACCCGCACACGGCTTTGTCAAGCGGGCGCGGGTGGTACAGTTAAAACTTAATGGTCAGGGGGCAGCCAAACAGCTTGGGCAGCTTAGGCAACGTTGTCGATCTGGTTCTGCATCACAATGTCATGCAGAATGTTGGTTTTCACGTAGTTTTCGCCGTAAGCGTTCACATAGCTGGTCATATCGGTGGAGCCAAAGTAGCGGGAGAACTCAGCGTTCAGAATGTCGGTATCGCATACAATGTTGTTCTTCTCCGCCAAAGCCTGCATGATCAGGATCTGCTTGATCATGCTCTGCTTGGAGCTTTCGCTGTTTTCCAGGTATTCATCCACACTGCTGTAACCGGCCTGGCTCAGCATGGTCTCCAGCGAAACGCCGCGCATCTGGGCGTACAGGTACGGCTGGTACAGCACGGTATTGGTGAAATACTGCTGCACATCTTCGGGCAGGGTATCGGTATTGACTTCGGCAGCATCGTACAGCTGGCCGTACAGCTCATTGGCTTCCTGACTGAACAGCAGGCTGTTGCTGACAAAAGTTTTCAGCTCAGCCACATTGTTCATGCCCATGGACTCGGCCAGGTTGCTGCTGACCCAATCATCAGTCAGGTCGGGGGCCACATCCTCGTTGATGTAGTTCAGCGTGGTGGCGAACACTGCGTCCTTGCCGGCCAGGTTGGTGGCCTGGTAGTCATCCGGGAAGGTGACATTCACATCAAAGGTTTCGCCGGGCATGTGGCCAACGATCTGATCCTCGAAGCCGTCAATAAAGGTGCCGCTGCCCAGGGTCAGATCATAATCGCTGCCGGTGCCGCCGTCAAAGGCAACGCCGTCAATGGAACCGGCAAAGTCAATGTTCACAGTGTCACCGTTTTCGGCGGCGCGGTTGGTGATCTCGTTGGTGGTCTTATAGTTGGAAAGAATGTTGCTGGAAATGTAATCGTCAATATCACTGTCGCTCACGGTGGTGGCATCGTCCGAAAGGGTAAAGCTCTCAGTATCCGGCAGCGTGACGTAATCCAGCGCGGTGATGCCTTTCAGGTAGCCGTTCTCGTCATAGGCATCACTGAAAGAAAAATCAGCCAGATAAGAATAATCATCGGCGGCGCTTTCTGCGGTAGCGTCGTCAGGAACAGTGCTTTCACTGGCAGCTTCGCTGGAAGCTGCGCTCTCGGCGGTTGCTTCGCTGGAGGATGCGCTGGAACTGCAGGCAGTCAGGCCAAAAACCATGCCGCATGCCAGCAGGCTGGCAGCAGCGCGGGTCAGGTTGGTGTTTTTCATGGGTTGTCTCCTGTCTTTTTGAAAAAATACATCGCGTACCGCAGCAGGGAAAAATACCCCCGTCAAAAGCGGATACTTTTCTATTATACAGCTTTTTGCAAAAAGTACAGCCCTGCATTCACAAAAAGGGAAGCGGGTGTGTTATAATACCCGTGGCAGAGCACCCAATGCTCTGCCATGGGCGGCAGACCTGTTGCCCGGATATCCTTATATAAGGAAAGGAACAGAACCCTATGGAAAAAAAAAATCGCGCGCATCAATGCGCTGGCTCATAAAGCAAAACTTCTGGCCTGACGGAAGCCGAACTGGCGGAGCGTGACGCCCTGCGGCAGGAATACCTGGCCGATATCCGCGCATCCATGATTGACCAGCTGGAGCACACCACGGTGATTGAGCCGGACGGCACCCGCCGCAAGCTGCAGGTGCGCCACTGATCCCCTGTTCAAAGTGGCGGCCCGGCTGGCGCGGGGATGTGTGATTTGCACAAAATTGTGCCGGGGTATTGGAATTTGCAAGCGGGTTTGCTATAATATAGCTGGCGGCGAATCCCGGCTACAAGAAATCAGTCAGCCACCCGGCAGACTGAACGGAAAAGGCTGTACATTTTGCCAAAGCGAGGTTATTTTTCATGCTTACTGCAATTACCGGTATCAACTGGGGCGACGAGGGCAAGGGCCGTATGGTGGACCTGCTCTGCCGCGATTATGACATCGTTGCCCGTTACCAGGGCGGCGACAACGCCGGCCACACCGTCAAAAACGAGTGCGGCAAGTTCGTACTGAACCTGGTGCCCTCCGGCATCCTGCACCCCAACATTGTCTGTGTTATGGGCGGCGGTATGGTCATTGACCCGGAACATCTCGAAAAAGAGATCGCTGCCCTGCGCGAACAGGGTGTTAAGATTACCCCGGACAACCTGAAAATTTCTGACCGTGCTACCATCACCATGCCGTTCCATGTGGAGCAGGATGGCCTGGAGGAGGCCCGCCTTGCCAAAACGGGCGCACAGTTTGGTTCCACCAAGCGCGGTATTGCTTACACCTATGGTGATAAGTACATGAAGAAAACCCTGCGCATGGGCGATTTGGTCCACATGGATGCCGGTGTGCGCAAGCGCCTGGAAACCCTGGTGGAATCCAAGAACCTGACCATGGTCAACATTTATAACCAGAAGCCTGTCAGCGTGGACGATATGTGGAACTGGTGCAAGCACTTCCAGGAAGTGTTCGGCGCTTACATCTGCGATGTCGGCCAGTACCTGGCAGATGCTGACGATGCCGGCAAGAAGATCATGTTTGAGGCCCAGCTGGGAGCCCTGCGTGATATCGACTACGGCATTTATCCCTACACCACTTCCTCCAACACCATCGGCGCTTATGCACCCATCGGCGCTGGCATCCCCGGCCGCAAGCTGAACAAGTCCATCGGTATCATGAAGGCTTATTCTTCCTGCGTGGGCGACGGCCCCTTTACCACCGAGCTGGCTATGACCGAGGAAGAAAAGCACCTGCTGCGTGAAGCCGGCCATGAATACGGCGCTGCCACCGGCCGCCCGCGCCGCGTTGGCCCGTTTGATGTGGTTGCTTCCCGCTACGGCGTTCAGTGCCAGGGCTGTGACGAGCTGGCCCTGACCCTGTTTGACGTTCTGGATTATATGGAAGAAGTTCCCGTTGTTGCCCAGTACAAGCTGGCTGACGGCACTGTGACCGACCGCTTCCCGACCGGCAAGACTTTGGACGATGCACAGCCGGTTGTCGTCAAGCTGCCGGGCTGGCACTGCGATATCACCTCCGTGCGCAAGTACGAGGACCTGCCGGAAGCTGCCCGCGGCTATGTGGAATATCTGGAAAAGGCCGTTGGCTGCAAGATCAAGTATATCTCCGTTGGCCCGGAGCGCGATGCCTGCATCATTCGTGACTGATCTGCATAAGATGGTCAGCAGGAACGCTGCTTGAACCTGAAATGATAAATGGCGGACCCCATCGGTCCGCCATTTTTGTAAAGGCAATACCGCATAATTCTAAGTGCCGATACGGCGAGCGAGGTGCGGCAGATGCCAAGCCAAAAGCGCAGATAATACTAGATGTCTTATCGAGCATTTTGGCAACGCAGATGCCGTACCGCAGCTGCCGGAGCGGTGCTTAAGCCGCAAGGCGGGAATTGTGCGGTGTTGCCTAAATTATCTGTCTGTGGGTTTTGTCGGATACAACGCCCCAGCAGGAAACTTCAATTCCGAATATTCATATCTGTAGGGGAAGGGAAGAGCAATTCTTGACAAAACTTCTGATCAGACTTTTTATCCGTGATCCGGCCAATATCCAGGACCGCACCGTGCGCACTGCTTACGGCAACCTGGCCTGCATGGTGGGGATTGTGTGCAATGTGCTGCTGTTTGCGGGCAAGTTTACGGTGGGCACCCTGTTTGGCAGTATGGCCATTGCGGCGGACGCATTGAACAATCTGTCCGATGCAAGCTCCAACGTGGTCAGCCTGGTGGGCTTCCGCCTGGGGTCAAAACCTGCCGATGATGAGCACCCTTACGGCCATGCACGGTACGAATACCTGGCGGGGCTGGCGGTTTCGGTCATGATACTGGTCATCGGCATTGAGCTGCTGAAAGAAAGCTTCCTCAAGGTGCTGCACCCCCACGCCGGTCACCCTTAGCGCACTGACCATAGCGGTGCTGGTGGTGTCCATCCTGGTCAAACTGTGGATGAGCAGCTTCAACCGCAGCGTTGGCAGCCGCATCAAGTCCGAAACGCTCATGGCCACTGCGGCGGATGCCCGCAACGATGTGGTTACCACTGCCGCGGTTCTGGCTGCTACCATTCTGGCTCACCTGACTGGCATTGACCGCATTGATGGCCTGATGGGTGTTGGCGTGGCGCTGTTTATCCTGTGGAGCGGCGTCGGCCTGGTGCGGGATACCATCAGCCCGCTGCTGGGCGCGGCCCCTGACCCGGAACTGATCGATTACATTGAGAAAAAAAGCCCTGAGTTACCCCGGTGTGCTGGGTATCCATGATTTGATGGTGCATGATTACGGGCCCGGCAGCAAGCTGGTCAGCTTCCATATTGAGCTTTCCGCCGACAGTGATGTGATGAAAAGCCATGACCTGATCGACTCTATCGAGCGGGATTTTCAGGTGCATGACCATCTGCTGGTCACGATCCACTTTGACCCTGTTGTGACGGATGACCCGCATATCAACGAACTGCGGAAATTCTTGAAAGAACAGCTGGCCGAGATTGCGCCGGAAGCGGATATCCATGACCTGCGCATTGTGCCCGGCCCCACCCATACCAATGTGATTTTTGATTGTGCTGTGCCCGCAGACTGGCTGGCCGCCAAGGACCACCGCGCCAACAAAATCCCGGCTGCTTTGCGCAAAGCGGTATCGGACCGCTGGCCGGATCATTTCTGCGTGATCCAGCTGGAACCGATTTATGCAAAACTGAAATAAAAACAAAATCAATACAGGAATACGAACAAAGGAGCAACTACCATGGATTACAATGCCGCCGCACTTGAAATGCACGCAAAATACCCCGGCAAGCTGACGGTCAACAGCCTGTTTGAAGTCAAGGACCGTGACGCCCTGTCCACTGCCTACACCCCCGGCGTTGCGGAGCCCTGCCGCCAGATCAAGGCAAACCCGGACGATGTGTATAAATACACCGTCAAGGGCCGCACCGTGGCAGTTGTCACAAACGGTACTGCTGTGCTGGGCCTGGGCAACATCGGCCCCGAAGCTGGTCTGCCGGTCATGGAAGGCAAGTGCGTTCTGTTTAAGGAGTTCGGCGGTGTCGATGCGTTCCCCATCTGCCTGAATGCTTCCACCCGCGAGGAAGTTATTGCCGCTGTCAAGGCCATCGCTCCGACCTTTCGGCGGCATCAACCTGGAGGATATCCGCAGCCCGGAGTGCTTTGATATTGAAGCGGAGTTGGAGCGCGACCTGGATATCCCTGTATTCCATGACGACCAGCACGGCACCGCGATTATCGTGCTGGCCGGCGTGCTCAACGCCCTCAAGGTTGTTGGCAAGCGGCTGGAAGATGTCAAGATCGTGCAGAACGGCCCCGGCGCTGCCGGTACGGCCATCATCAAGATGCTGCAGGTTGCCGGTGCCAAAAACATTGTTGCTGTGGATGAACACGGTATCCTGTACCCCGGCCGCCCGGCGGGCCTTGCCGACCATAAGGAATGGCTGGCAACCGTGACCAACCCCGAACACCTGACCGGCACCCTGGCCGATGCCGTGCGCGGTGCAGATGTCTTTATCGGCACCTCCGTTGCCGGTGCGCTGACCACCGAGATGGCCGCTACCATGGCACCGGATGCCATTGTGTTCGCCATGGCCAACCCCAACCCGGAGATCATGCCCGATGCCGCCAAGGCAGCCGGTGTGCGGGTCATCGGCACCGGCCGCAGCGATTTCCCCAACCAGGTCAACAATGTTCTGGCGTTCCCCGGCATCTTCAAGGGCGCACTTTCCGTCCGCGCACGGGATATCAACCCACAGATGAAGATGGCTGCCGCGAAGGCCATCGCCGGCCTGATCCCGGAGGACGAGCTGAACGAGGAAAACATTCTGCCCAAGGCCTTTGGCCCGCGTGTGGCACCGGCTGTGGCTGACGCTGTGGCGCAAGCTGCACGGGAAAGCGGCGTGGCGCGGGTATGAGCATCCGGGAAGTAAACGCCGTCGCCATTACCGATGCGGTGGAAGAGCTGTGCATCCGCGCCAACACCCAGCTGCCGCCGGATGTGAAGCAGGCGCTGGATAACGCCCATGCCGCTGAACCCTGGCCGCTGGCCCGCCAGACGCTGGAACTGCTGCAGCAGAACCTTTGCGTTGCTGCAGAAAAAGACCTGCCGATCTGCCAGGATACCGGCATGGCCTGCGTATTCCTTGAGATCGGCCAGGATGTGCATATCAACGGCAATCTGGACGAAGCTGTGAACGAGGGCGTGCGCCGCGGGTATGAGAAAGCCTACCTGCGCAAGTCCATCACCGCGGACCCCTTGCAGCGCGTGAACACGGGGGATAACACCCCGGCGTTTTTAACGGTACATCTTGTGCCGGGGGATGTCTGCAAAATTACCGTAGCCCCCAAGGGCGCAGGCAGCGAGAATATGAGCCGCCTGACCATGCTCAAACCTGCCGATGGCGTGCAGGGCGTAAAAGACTTTGTGATGGAAACCGTCAAGCAGGCAGGGGCCAACCCCTGCCCGCCCATTGTGCTGGGCATTGGCATTGGCGGCAGCTTTGATAAATGCGCAGCTCTGGCCAAAAAGGCACTGCTGCGCCCGCTGGACCAGCCCAACGCGGACCCCTATTATGCCGCGCTGGAAAAAGAGCTGTTGGATGCCATCAATGCAACCGGCTTTGGCCCGCAGGGCTTTGGCGGTGCAACCACCTGCCTGGGCGTCTGCATTGAACAGCTGCCCACCCATGTGGCCTGCCTGCCGGTGGCAGTCAACGTAAGCTGCCACGTTACCCGCCGCGCCAGCGCTGAGGTGTGATGGGGCTTTACGGGAAATGTTGTTCTTTCTTTGAAAAAAAGGAAGCAGAAACTTTAAACAATATGGAAATAAATGGTGGACAATTAACTGCGGAGCGTTGAAATATCGACGGTGCAAGCTGTGGGATGCGATGCAGGCAAGACCACTGAACCCCAAACAGGGGAAACAGCATCATAACATGCTGCCCCAAAGCAAGACGCAAATTTTTAAGGAAGAGATCAAATTGGCAAACAAACCGCAAATTGATATCCCACTGGGGGAACCGGCTCAGCATAAACCGGGCAGTAAAATCGATATCTCCTTGGATGACGACCAGCCGCCCAAGCTGCAGCCGGACCCGGCGCCGGGGCAGATTTTGCAAACTGAAATGGAAATTGTAAACCGCCACCATGAGGAAGTCAGGGAGCAGCACCGCCGCGCGCGCGTGCAGCAGGAAGGGTAATTTTATATGCAGGTACGTTTAACAACGCCGCTTACACGGCAGGAGCTTGCCCCGCTGCACGCGGGGGATACCGTGCTGCTGACCGGCACCGTATATACCGCCCGCGATGCCGCCCACGCCCGTATGAACGAAGCGCTGGACCGTGGGGAACCGCTGCCGTTCGATATCAAAGGCGCGGCCATCTATTATGTCGGCCCCACACCGGAGCGCCCCGGCTGTGCCATTGGTGCGGCGGGTCCCACGACATCCGGCCGCATGGATAAGTTTACCCCGCGCCTGCTGGACCTGGGCCTTGCCTGTATGATCGGCAAGGGCAAGCGGGATGAAGCCGTAAAGGCCGCCGTTGTGCGCAACGGTGCTGTGTACCTGGCAGCCATTGGCGGGGCAGGTGCCCTGATGGCTGGCAGCGTAAAAAGCTGCGAGATCATCGCCTGGCCGGACCTTGGGTGCGAGGCTGTCCGCCGCCTGGAAGTGGTGGATATGCCCCTTACCGTTCTGCTGGATGCCCATGGCGGCGACCTGTACCAGTCCGGCCCGCAGGCATACCTGCAAAGCCTGACCTGATACGAAGCCTAATATGACCCGCCTGCCTGCATTGACAAAAAGCGTGATACCTGCTAAAATACAAAGGTATTTTGAGCGGATATGGCGGAATTGGCAGACGCGCTGGTTTTAGGGTCCAGTGTCTACGACGTGCAGGTTCAAGTCCTGTTATCCGCACTGAATAATAAAAATCCGAACCTTTTCTCGACAGGGGAGAGGGTTCGGATTTTTGGTTTTCTTCAACAATCAAAAATGAAGATACAAATGAGTGCTGCATCTCGATTTTTCTCTCGGGACGCGGCACTTTTTAACTCTTTTGGTCAGTGGCAGCTCCCGGCACAGCCGCCTTTGTCCTCGTGGCAGGAATGGGAGCCGCAGGCGTGCTCTGCTTCGTGGGCATGATGATTGCAGTGGGCGTTGGGGTCAAAAACAAGCCGACCAGCCAGATAATCTGCGGCAGCGGCATCCGCACTGCCGGAAATACCGCCAAACAGCATGAATTTGCGCCAGCATTTCGCTGTCATCCAGTACACGGATCAGCCCAACCAGTTTGTCGCCGTCCCAGACAATCAATATGGTGGAAGAGTGCATCAGCGCCTTGTACAGCCGCTGCGGATACTGGCCGGACACCCAGCCAACAGAAAGGAACAACTGTTGTACTTGTTCCTGGGTAAAAGTTTTTCTTCAGTATATAAGGACACCGTGATTGCCCGCATCCACGAAGCAGAAAAAGTGGACCGCCTCTGCCTGAGCCCGCAGTGTGGTTTTGCCTCCTGCGAGATCGGCAACAAGCTGACCGGGCTGCAACAGTGGAACAAGCTCAAGCTGGTTAAAGAGATTGCGAAAACTGTCTGGGGTAAATAAAATCAAGTAAAACAACATGACAATACGCCGGTGGCTGCCCAAAAAACGGAGCCGCCGGCCTTTGCTATTTGCTGTATGTGAGGATACTTCACAAAAGCTGACGCAATCCGGCGTGAACACAGCAAAAATGCCGGACATTTGTTGCCTGCCGCGGGAAACAAATAGCAGATGCACCCAAGGAATCTGTGACAAAAAGTGTAAATTTGGAAGCTTTGCAGGTTGAAAGCCACACAAGGATATGATAAAATAAACTACGTAGTTAAAGAAACAAGATAAAACGAGCAGACGTTATAAAATGATAAAATACATTGCAGCGTCTGTAAAAAACAAGGATGTCAGGTGATTGAGGTTGAAAACGTTGAACCAGAAGATGGAATACTTACGGAACGGCGTGCGGTACTGCCTGTTGCTGATTTTGTTGGTGCTTGCCTTTGCAACAGGTGCCCATGCGGCACAGGATGATTACTATTATCCCAATTATGATGCATCGGCCAATGGATGTGTGGACTTGATGAATTACGTCAAGCGTGTTACCGTTACGGTCAATGGTGTGGACTATACCCTGAACCAGCTGGACCAGATGCGCCAGCAGGGAACCCCGCTGACCATGCAGGTTGGCGATACCATCTCCTTCAACGTGCTGTTCGGTTTGCAGGGCCGCGCTTATGACCCGAACGATGCCACACTGGTGGATGAGCCCAATTCGACCTATGTGACCTATACCCATGATACAACCATGCTGGATGGCACAACGGTGGCAGCGGGCAGCCAGGCAATCCTGGATGACTCCAGCCTGATGAAAGAAAACACCACCAAGGGCAACAGCTACCTGCGTATGGATATCGGCTGGCTGCTGGATGCCTGCCCCGGCAACTATAATATCGAGTATACGGATGGCAACGTCAGCTTCTATCAGGGCGGCGAAAACAACCGCTATCTGTATGTTTACTTCCCGCACGGCATCGGCAATGATACCTATGCTGAGAACGGCTACTTTACCATTACCACAACCCTTTCCCGCACGATGGACAGCATTACCATCCCGGTACCCAACTGTTTCTTTGGTTCTCGTACCAGCTGGATCGTGTACGTTATGGTCAAGGAACATGTGGAAAACAGTTACTCCGGCAACATCAGCAGCTATGGCCGCATCACGGTCAAGAAAAAGTGGATTACCGATGACAGCAACCACGGCCCGGCCAGAATTGTGCTGACCTATACCCAGGATGGCCAGCAGCGCAGCGCCACCCGTACCATCACGGGGATGACACCGCTTACTTTGATATCCGCCAGGGCATGACCAACTGCAACATCAGCGAGGATATGACCGGCCTGGATGGCTATGTTTCCACCATGACCACCAGCGATGACGGCAAAACCTTTACCTTTACCAACGCCAAGCGGCAAAAGCTGATCGTGAGCAAAAAGTCCGCCACCGGCAGCGATGAACTGCCCGGCGCAAAACTGGTGGTTTACAGCGTAGGCTCCGATGGCACCCAGAGCGAGATCGACAGCTGGAAGACCGAAAGCACTCCGCACGAGATGCAGCTTTCGCCCGGCAACTACCTGCTGCGCGAAACTTACGCTCCGGCAGGCTATGCCATGACCAGCGATATTACCTTTACCATCAATTCGGATTTTACCGTTGCCGTAACTTCCAAATCCGGCAAGCTGGATGGCCAGACATTGACTGTTATTGACCAGCCGCTGGAAGTCAAGCTTTCCAAGGTGGACCCCAACGGCAACTCTCTGGCAGGGGCTTCCATGACGCTGACGGATAAGAACACCGGCAAGCTGGTTCACAGCTGGGTTTCCGGTACAGAACCGGAAAAGCTGGTGATGACCGGCAACACCGGCGAGGTGCTGGTGGCAGGCCATACTTACATCATGCACGAGGAAAGCGCCCCGGAGGGCTATGCTCAGGCCGCGGATGTAGAGTTCTACTTTAACGGTGACGGCACCATCCCCAACTGTGGCTACCACCTGGTCAAGATGGTGGACCAGCCGAGCGCAACGCCGACACCGAGCAATCCTTCGGAGAACCCGGACAAAACGCCCAACCCGGATGGTGATCCGACCCCGGGTAACCCCGGCGACGACCTGAATATGCCGGGTAACGCAATACCCAATGGCGATGGTGATACCCCCAAGATTAGCCCCACGGCCCCGCCGAATGTTCCGGCTTTTGCAAACGGTCAGTACGGGCTGCCCACCGGTGACAGCCCGGTGATGTGGATCTTCCTGGTGTTGGCCATTGTGTGCGTTGGCGCAGCAGTAGGTGTGACCGTGGTGCGCAAAAAGAAAGAAAACGGCGATGATGCCTCGCATTCCGACAGGGGGGTAAGCATGAGCAGACAGAATCCCTCTTATAGCGGGCAGCCCCGCCGCTCCACAGGCAGCAGTACCCACCACAAATCCAGCGGAAAGCAGTACACCATGTACCGTGAGCCGCCGGAGAAAGACCCTAAGCCGCGCCGTCGGCGCAGTACGGATGGCGTAACGGCAGCGCAGCTTTCCAAGTTTATTGTACCGGCGCTGCTGGCTGCCGCGGTGGTGTTCCTGCTGTTGTTCTTCTGGCAGTGGACAAGCTACCAGAAAAGTGATGAAGAATACCAGACCCTGCGCACCCAGCTTGTCTGGATGGATACCAGCACCGGCGGCGATAACGCCCCGGCTTCCCGCCTGGACTTTACCGCGTTGAAAGAGCAGAACCCGGACGTTACCGCATGGCTCAGTGTGCCGGGACTGGAACTTTCGCTGCCGGTGGTGCAGAACGAAGATTCCAACTATTACCTGCGCCGCAGCTTTTCCGGTGCAAGCAGCAACGATGGCTGTCTGATCCGCCCTTCGTGGGATTCCACCAGCTGGGCGGACGGTCTGTGCCATGTGATCCATGGCCACAACATCCATAACGGCGCCATGTTCGGCAAGCTGGATGCTTACCGCAAGCAGGATTTTTACAGCGCAAACCCAACGTTTACCCTGTACACGCCGGATGGCGACTACCAGTGCCGCATCTTCTCGGCACACGATGCCAAATCGGACGACCCGTGCTATGCGCTGGATTACAGTGAGGGCGAAGATTACAATGCCTTTTTGCGGTATCTGAAAGAACTTTCGCTGTATGATACCGGCGTGGATGTTCCCCGCGGCAGCCATATCCTGACGCTTTCCACCTGCCGCTCCGCCTATGCTTCCAACAACCAGCGCTTTGTGGTACATGCCATCATGGAACCCATCAACCACGCGCAGTAAGGTTGCGGGATAGCGAGACAAAAGCACCCGAAATAATAAGACAAATTTAGATAACCGCCCGTCTGTTTGGAATATGACATTCCGGCAGGCGGGCGGTTATTTTGGTTTTGTATTTGTATAGTATGAAAAGGGGGCAGAAACCCTACAGAGCAATAAAAAATATCATCTAAAACAACCAAGGCCCGCTGTATCCCAAAATCCTGTGCAACGGGCCTTGATCTTAGGCAATACCGCACAATTCCCGCCTTACGGCTTAAGCACCGCTCCGGCGGCTGCGGTACGGCATCTGCCGTACCTCGCTCGCCGTATCGGCACTTAGAATTATGCGGTATTGCCCTTATTTTGTATATAATACGAGATTAAAGTTTCTTCGGTTCCTTCTATTCAAAGAAGGAACACAAACCCTCGTAAAAAATCACACTCTCACCATGTTGCGGGTAATCTCGGCCAGGGAATGTGCACCGCACATACTCATGGTGTCGGCCAGCTCACCGGCCAGCTTGTCCACATACGCCTGAACACCCTCAGCACCGGCACCGTAAATGGCGTTCACAAAGGGGCGGGCAATCAATACGGCGTCTGCGCCAAGGGCCAACGCCTTAAATACATCCACACCCGTGCGGATGCCGCCATCCACCAGAATCTTGCAGCGGCCATTGACGGCCTCCGCAATTTCCGGCAGAACTTCTGCTGTGGCGGGCACCTGGTCCAGAACGCGCCCGCCGTGGTTGGAAATCACGATCGCCGAAGCACCGGCTTCCACCGCTTTCTGCGCGCCGCGTGCCGTCATGACGCCCTTGATGATGAACGGAACCTTGGCATCCGCAATAATGCCGCGCAGCTCCTCCACCGTTTTGCTGCCGGCGGGCGGGTTCAGGTTCTTCAAAAACGGCAGACCGGCGGCGTCAATGTCCATGGCAACGGCAAACGCGCCGGTGGCACGCACCAGGGCCATCTTTTCTGCAATCGTCCCGGCATCCCAAGGCTTTACGGTAGGAATGCCAAACCCGGCATTGGCTTTTACCGCCTTGCAGGCACCCACCATAACCGCGGGATTGGTGCCGTCACCGGTGAAAGCCAGGATCCCGGCATCGTGGCAGGCGGGAACCAGAATATCATTGTACTCCAGGTCGGTGTACTTGGTGCCGTAATGCAGCTGCATGGCACCCACCGGCCCGGCAAAAACCGGGATGCGGTAACTGTGGCCGAACATTTCCAGCGTGGTGTCCGGCTCACCCGATTCGCAAATGGTGTCCATGTTCACCCGCACGTTCTGCCATGCGCTGTAATTGCGGATGGCAACATCACCTACGCCCTTGGCACCGGGACCCGGCACCGTGTTGCGGCAGGCACGCCCATCACACACAGGGCACGCTTTGCAGGGCCCCATCTGGCCACGCGCTGCAGTAAGTACTTCGTTATACGTCATGGTCGTTTGCTCCTTTGTGGCGGCAAAAGCCGCAGTGTTTGCTCATTGCCATTGTAGCCTATTTGCCGCAAACCCGCAAGTGCATTTTGCCCGCCGCACAGGGGGCTACCCAAATACCTGTTGGTGTGCTATGATATTATTGATAACATAACAAGGTTTAGCGCCAAATGCCCGTGCCTGCACGGAAAAAAATACTTATCCGTTGGGAAAGCCGAAAAAAGCAAAAAAAATGGCCTGTTTTTTGCAACGTGGCGGACTTTTTGAATTTCCGGTATCCCCAAAATGGATGTACAATAGAAAGGAATCGCTATGAAATTTTCAGAAATGAAGTACGAACGCCCGAACCTGGATAAGGTTCTGGCCCAGTGCGAAGAGTATGCCAAAAGATGGCCGCTGCCCAGAGCGGCGAAGAACTGGTACAGCTTTACCGCGAAGAAAACGCCATGATGGCCCATTACCACACGGCATCCTGCCTGGCATCCATCCATTATACCCAGGATACCCGCGATGAATATTGGAGCGGGGAACAGGAATGGTTTGATGCAACCGGCCCGGCGGTCAGCAATGCAGCACGCAATGTTGCGGAGGCGATTCTTTCCAACCCGCACGCCAAAGCGCTGGAAGAAGCGTTCGGTACCCGCATTCTGCCCAGCCTGCGCAACCTGGTGCTGAGCATGGACGACCGGGTGATCGAACTGCAGAAAGAGGAAAATGCCCTGACCAGTGCTTACCAGAAATTGTACGGCGGTGCAATGGCGGAGCTGGACGGCAAACAGCTGACCATCCCGCAGCTGACGCTGTATAAGCAGAGCACTGACCCCGCCATGCGCCGTAAGGCTTACGAGGCGGAAGCCGTTTACTTTGACGCCCACCGCGCCGAGTTTGACGAGATCTATGATAAGATGGTCAAGAATCGCAACGAGCAGGCACGCATCCTGGGCTACAACGATTACAGCGAGCTGAGCTATATCCGCATGAACCGCATCGGTTACGGCCCGACGGAGGTTGCCGCGTTCCGCCAGGAAGTGGTGGAGCAGGTGGTGCCCATGATCCAGAAGGCTCTGGCTCTGCGCAACAAGCGCACCGGCATTGAGAACCCCATGTTCTGGGACAGCACCATCAGCTTTGCGGACGGCAACCCCGTGCCGCACGGCAGCTATGACGAGCTGATGGCCGGTGCCCGCAAGATGTACCATGAGCTCAGCCCCGAAACGGCAGAGTTCATCGACTTCATGCAGGATAACGAGATGTTCGACGTTCTCAGCCGCCCCGGCAAAATGAGCGGCGGTTATGAGGAAATGCTGCCCGATTACAAGACCCCCTTCATCTTTGCCAACTGGAACGGCACGGCGGGGGATGTGGATGTGCTGACCCATGAAGCAGGGCATGCGCTGGAAGGCTACCTGGCTGCCCGCAGCCCCAAGAACATCCCCGAAGATATCCAGTGCCCCGGTATGGAGAGCGCCGAGATCCACTCCATGAGCATGGAGTTCCTGACCGCCCCGTGGCATCACCTCTTCTTTAAGGAGGATACGGATAAATACGAGCTGCTGCACGCCGAGGACAGCTTTATCTTCCT
>VOFB01001194.1_pt1 | contig 54000 bp, 54 predicted proteins | sample 5384141 | NCBI WGS metagenome assembly VOFB01 (sample SAMN12384721, study PRJNA508395) | human gut metagenome | isolation source: healthy gut A | host: Homo sapiens
ATCATTGGCTCAATGGTAAATCCAGAGTTTGCGGCAATACGAGAACGCTGATTATCGTAGAAACGCCAAAACTCATCTTCGGGGTTTTGGAAGATGCAATTTTACGAGCACACAATCTTGTAGCGATAGGTGCAGCTCCGGGTGTCTCTAACAACAACTGCTCAAAGCGATTAAGTTGTCTGTCAGTCAGAGATGCGGTGACTTCTACATACTTAACACACAACTGTTCCAACTGTCTCGGCTCACGCAACGCATTCATAAAGACACCAAGGATGTTTTCAAAGAGTGCTTGGTTATCGGATGTAGCAAGCAGAATTTCTATCATCTGCTTCTCGCAACCGTTTATGCGTGTAATGTTCTTTAATAACACCTGCAACAGTTTAGAAATTGGTTGACCATTGTACATACCGCCGTTAAACGCATAGCTGTGAAGCAACCATGTTATGTAGAAGCTATTGGTGAACGGATTATTATGTCCAGATAGATACAGTAGCAAATGGTCAACACTATTTGCAGAGTTCAAGTAATCGAGATACTCTCTATATTGCTGCGGAGTTTCGTTTTTTACAGTTTGAATGAGGGAATCAAGTTTTGCACAAGGCTCGGACGCTTCACCTGCGCGTGTTGATAAATTGTTTCGGTAAACAATTCATACAGCGTGAATATCATAAAACTTGAATACTTGCAAACGAATCTCCAGAACAATGCAAGCAATTCGGGTTCAAGTGTCCATCCACCCTCTTGGTACTTAACCAAGAGCTTGCTTCCTATGTCTGAACTATCAGCTTCAGAACAGTAAGTGGAACCGAATGAAAGAATTGCTTTTAGGTTGTTTTCGGTAAATTCAAACTCATCATTTCTCAACAAATGGTAATAGAGATATGCGTCTTGCAAATGACCGTTAATCTCATTAAATGATGTAGCATTAACAAATTCACCGAAAGAATCAACTTCTTCGCAATCGAAAGCAATACTCGCAGCCATCGCTTGAGCATAGCTGTGGGGATTACACCTTGTGTCATGTGCCCACCAATAAAGTCCATCACGATTTGGCGATTGCTCTTGCTCTCGGTCGCATAATTAAAGTAATTCGCATCCGGTCTTACTCCGATTAGATGGAAATTCAAACCTTCTTCTCGTGCTCTCGGAGAACGCATTGATTCATGGTCTCCGATGTAGGTGTTAAACATGAATTTCTTTGCTAACCGAGAAGGAAGTATTCTCTGAACGGCAGCAGACCACAAAACCAAATTTTCACGGGAATCGTTAAGATAGAACGGAATACCCGCATCTTGGGCTGCTAAAATCATTGAAATGAGCTGTGCAAACTCATCTTCCTTATCGAAAAGAAATTCGTTTAGTTGTTCGTCGTTTATAACGGACGCATACTCTGATATATGCAACGGTGGTAACGGCGGTACTGGAGAAAGGGGCATCTAATTCTTCTTGGGTCATCGCAGTTTTTATATAAGGTTCTGCAAAGAACTCCGCAGGGCGACAAGGCAAATTGTTAATATCAAAAATCAACGCATGGATAATGTAGTTTCCATATCTGCCAGAATAGTCTTTTCCAAGATACGTTGATTGTGCAACGCATCCACGACCTGTCGGAAGTACAAAGTAGGAGAACGCATACGGGAATATGTCTGCGATTTCCTGCGGAGTGGGGGTGAGTGTTAATTCCTTGGGAGCGAGATATTGCATCGCATCCTTGATGGCACTACACTCCGACTCCGTAATTCCCTCGGAACGAGAATAAATCATGTAGCCCTTTTCAGTAGAGTCGCCGTTTTTCCAGGAAGTATATATGTATTGTAATGCTTCCATAACGGCACCTCCTTATTCTGTAGGGATAATCTGTTCTTGTGAAAGTATCCACAAGAAGGGGTCTGCAACACGGAACGGACGGAACTTGGGGATTTTGTTATCCATATCGGGGTTACTACCCAATGCACTCAGACCAAAGAAGGCGAAGTTTGAAAACTGGGTAGATACCGTCTGGTACAATTCCATGCCGAGCCAACTTTCGACCAAACTTTGCATTTCGTTGTTAGCATCTTCAAAATCAATTTTGTCAAACAGTCCTTTGCGGATGTGAGCAGAATCGTTTTTCAGACAACTTGCAGGGTCGAGAAGTTCATCAACAGCATCAATCTTAGTAAAAGCAATCGCAATCGGAATATCGATTTTCTTACTAAGGTCGGTCAAACCGGAACCGGTTCTGATAATCTCAATAGTTCGGTTGAGAATCGTGTTTACATCGGTATTTTCTTCGGGCAATCTAATTTTTCCTTGCAGTTCGTCTCTAACCGCAGGGAGCTGCAGTGGGTCGAGCAGAAGAATGATACCGGAAGAATGATACAGATAGCGGTTAAAAGTCTGCATCGAAGCCAACGAATTAAGGTTTTCACCTGCCGTATCAAAGAATGTCAAAGAAACAGCATCATTCACAGCTTTCTTAAACAAACCGCCCTTTCTTTGAAAAATCAAAGAATAGATAAGCGGGTCAACGTCACCGGCATCTGAACCACGCACACAAGTACGATGGCGGTACAGTGGGTCATAGAACTCTGTACGATAACGATTCAAAGTTTTGTCGCCACAAGCCATCAACGCACAGTTAAAGGCATGTCCGATTTCGTTCTTTAACTGGTTAATCAAAACTGCTACATAGTTACTTTTTACCGGTTTCTTTTGCACCGATAATGGCAATAGGATAGCTCTTTGCAGTTCCGATATTCAGCGGAAGCTCGCCGCCGCACTTAGGACAAACTTTGGTTACAAGAGGTTGTCCACATTCTTCGCACACCGGCTTTTTTGCATTTGCAGGATGCTGAGGCATTCTGTCGCTTGCGTGTTGGCATTTAGAAGTAGTGCTTGTGTTTGAGCAAATATACTCAATACTATCGAGGCTCTGTAATTCAAAGCATCGAGGACACAGGAATTTACCTGCCATAGTTTTTTCGCCTCCTTATATGTTATTTCCTGCTTTGCAAGCAATTTTGAAAGATTTGTAGTTCTTGTCATTCAAGAAGAACATTTTCAGTCTGGTATCTGGCTTCATCGGTGAAACATCAAATTCAAAGGTGTACGAACCCTTGATTTCGGTATTATCGTTCACCGTGCATACGATGTCACCATCGCCACGCTTCAGCGGAGTGCTCTTGTATTTACTTACAATCGCAAATCCAGGGAATACGCAACCGCCATCCGTTTCGATTTCAACGGTCAGCGTACACTTTTTACTGAATAAGCCAGCCTTCTTGTATTTGAATGTATAGAACACATCTTTTTGAGGTTCATTACTAAGTAGAGCACGGCAAGCATCTGAATATACACGATGACCGTCGCTTTCAAAGTATGTATAGACCTCGGCATAAAACGTTCCCTTTGCAGGATTTGAAATTAGGATACCTTCATTTGCTTCATACTGTCTCTTACTGCACTCCACCTTATGAGCCAGCGGGTCATCAATTCCGGTGGGGTAGGTATCCATTCTATAAACGAGTAGAGACCTATCAATCTTTTTGGGCCATGTAAAGTTGACATACATTTCCGTTGCAGCAGAGTTTATATCAAAGGACACATCCTTTGCAGCGGGAACCGAAGATATGTAAGATGCCACATTCAAAATGACATTCGAAGCATTGATAACACCAGGGACGATGTAACACTCACCGACAAAGTTCAATCTAAACTCTGCTTCTGTAAGGCTCTTCAAATTGATGTCAATCTTTTCATACTTGCTCAAAAAGCTCGTTCAAGTCGTAGATTGTTCCAATGGCATATTCCGGCTTTTGCTTTGCGTAGAACAGAATTACATCCCATTCAGATTGAGTCCATTTAGCTTGGAAAACCTCATCAACCAACTGAACCGAGAAGTCCTGCAAAGGTTTAGCAGGCTTTGAGGTACAGCAGATAAATAGGCTTTTTCGGAGAAGTACGTTTTACCATTTAACGTGTGACCTGCGCTAATGGCGAACCAATAATTTGTGCCGTTAGTCAATCCGTTGACGAGAAGCCCGTCCAAACGTGTACATGGAATGGTTTCATACTGGCTATCGTCTTGTGGTCTTTCATAACCGCAATATTTGTAAAGACGAATTTCGGTAACGGTCGGAGCCTTAGTCCAAGACAGCGTAACTATTTCGTCGCCACCGATAGCTTTCAGATTAGTAACCTTTCCAACAATGGCAACCGCTTCATCAAGACGAGTAGCTTTTGAATGAACACCAATACGAACCGCAAAACGGAGTAATACAATACGGCATTCTTAGGAGCGTTGCTGTCAGTATAGGCAAGCTCCTTGCCACTATAAATCGTCGCTCCATCGGTAGGTCCATTAGGATATGTATTTTCCTTACGAACCACGATGTAAGAGATTTCGCCAATAGACGGACTCGGCTTCCATGTCAAGGTGATTTCATCGCCAACCCTTTTACTGTTCAGCGTAGGAACTTCATCGGGCGGGAATTTCTTCAAGCTCTGGTTGAGTTCGTCGGAGTCAGCTATAAGCTCTGTGAGCTTCATGGCGATTGTAAACGCTTCATCGCCAGATGCACTTCGCATTACAGCGAGCTTGCTCTCTACTTCTTTTAGAACTGTCGTAACCTTATTGGCAACGGAAGGGTCGATACTAAAACCACTTGCTTTCGCCTGGTCAATTTTTGTCTGCGCAGCATACATATTCTTATCTTGAATATCCTTCATAATAGCTGCAATAGTATCTGCCGCTTGCTTACGTTCGTCTTGAATGGTTTTTCAAGGCTCAACACGTCAGCGTGGTTGGGCCAATATGCCTTTGCTTCTTTTACGAGACGTTCAGCTTCTTCAAATGCTTTTTTTCTGCATATTTCTGTTTTGCTTGACGTAACAGTTCAACAGCCTTGTCCATCTTTGTGAGGTCGAAACCACACTTTGCACAGACTTTGGCAGAGTTGTTATTTTCAGCAGAACAAGCAGGGCACGGAATAATAAGCGGCTTTCCGCATTTTACACAGTTCGTAGTACATGCAGGGTTTTCTGTGCCACACAGACCCACACGATTTTGTTCTCTGGGAGAGCATAGCCCATGTATTCACAGTAATTATTGATATAAACCGATGCGTCGGAAACGCTGAGTCGATATTGACCAACGGCTATGTCAATCAGACTTTCTTTCATCTTGGGTTCAATGCGTTTCTGGTTGCTCATTGCCAGTTCATCGACAGCCTCATTAACTGCTCTATACTTTGTGAGATTCACATAGTTGTCGTATTTTCTTTTGCTTGCCGCATCCTTGAAAATTACAACGCACAGACCGCACAAAGCTTGAACTGCGTTATCACGTCCAGTTTTATCGCCTTTCGCCAAGATTTTTTCTTCATTGAATCGGCTGCTTCGCACAACTGATTGTATGAAGATGTAGGAGCAAGACCCAAGAAGTCATAAAGAGTTTTTTCTTTCATGTCCAACTGCTGCATGAAGTTTTGGACATTTCGTGCCTGTGTTTTATCAAGAACTTCGGACGGGTCGATTTCTTTTCGTTTCTTACCGCCAGTACCGAACTTTTTCTTGATTTCTTCAGCGGTAAAAACCAAATGTTCCGAAAACTCTTCCCAACTGCTTTAAGTCTTTTTCGGACAGTTCATCGCCTTTAGCACGATACAAGCTCAATTTAGCTTCAAGCTCTTTTTCCTTGCTGTCTTTTATTTGTTTTGCTTTTTTGCAGCTTCCTGCTTGCGGGCTGCCGGGTCAAGCATTACCTTTTTAATATTTTCAAGAGCTGCCAAATACTCACTCGCTTTGGCTTTCTTTACAGGATTAGATTGGTCACGAGACCATTGTGCTTGTTTCTTTGAAATAGCCTCGCTAATCTTATTGGTATCACTTTCCGGCGGGTCGAATGGAAGCTCTAAGAGAATAAAATAGTTTTCCATTACAATACCGCCTTTCTTCGCAGAAATTTAATGTCTGAATTATTAGTTGACACTCGACTTGTTGCTACGACGAATAGCATCGGTCATTTCCTGCTCGGACAAGGCTTCGGTGGTCTGGAACTCAGCATCAACTTCACGACCATCCTTCATTTCCTTTGCATGGAGGTGAAGCAGACCAGATTCGTCCAGACGGAAAGTAACCTGGATTTCGGTATCAAGAGTAACACCTGCAGGCAGAGTCAGCTCAGCAGTACCGATTTCCTTGCCAAGTTCGGGGTCAACCTTTTCATCAGAAGCAAGGCACTCCATAACTTGGAAACGAACAGACTGCTGATTGTTCTGGCGAGGATAGAAAGAGTTAGTACCCGTTGCAGGAAGTTCAGCGTTTTTGATGATAATATTGAACAGCTTCAACTGGTCATTTTCATCATAAGCACAAGTACCAAAGCTACGGCTGGATACGTTGATAATCTTAACGTCTTCACCGGGGAGACGACCGCCACGCATCTGGATATTTGCCTTTTTAGCCTCTTTCTGAAGGTCCATCTGTCCCTTGTCAACCTGTTCCTTGACTTCTTCAACGCTCTTGCCCTGCTGCTTAGCGATTTCTTCAAGAACGATGTTGAACTCACTCATCTTGTTTGCATAGATAGCAGCGCCCTTTGCAACAGATTCATCGGGGTCAAACATCTTCGTTTCGATACCGAACTCACTCTTAACACGGCTCATAACCTGGGGCATCTTGGAAGAACCACCAACAAGAAGGATTTCACTTACGTCCTTCTGAGAGAAACCCTTCTTTTCAGCTTCCTTGAACATATCACGAGTCAAGTCGATAGTACGGGTGAGCAGGTCTTCGGTCAGCTCATCAAACTTTTCACGAGTCAACTCAACACGAACACGTTCACCCATGTAGTTGACAGCAACAGGAGCCTTTTCCTTGGCACTCAACAGCTTCTTTGCACGTTCAGATGCAAGGCTGAGTTCCTGGAATGTTTCTGCATCTTCCAAGATGTTGTCGGGAGTTCCGGTCTCGGACTGATACTGTTCTGCAAGATACATCAGAATCTTTTCGTCCCAGTCTCTACCACCGAGGTTGTGGTCGCCGCCGGTTACTACGACTCTGATTTCACCGGGCTTGATGTTAATCATTGTAATATCGAACGTACCGCCACCAAGGTCATAAACCAACACGGTTTTGTTCTGGCTATCGTTGGTTACACCGTATGTAATAGCTGCAGCAGTAGGCTCGTTGATGATTGCCATAACATTAAGACCGGCAATAACACCTGCAGCCTGTGTTGCATCACGTTCTGCCACACCGAAGTATGCAGGGCAAGTGATAACAACATCACGAATCTTTTCGCCATCATCGAGCTTTCCTTCCATGCGGAGAGAGTCCTCTGCATCCTGTACAACCTTTTTAAGGATGTAGGAAGAAATTTCTTCGGGCTTCATATCAATGCCGTTAATGTTAAGGCTAAAACCGGGCTTACCGATGTTTCTCTTAATCAATTCAACGGTCTGGTAGGGATACATTTTGAGGTTTTCTTTTGCAGCAGAACCGACAGTAACATCGTTCTGGCTTTCAAAATATACTACGGAAGGTGTTGTTAAATCACCTTCGGCATTCTTCAGAACAACGGGCTTGCCGTTCTCGTCGATGTGTGCGATACACGAATAAGTTGTACCAAGGTCAATACCAAATACTTTTCCCATGATTTTTGTTCCTTTCGTCTCTATATTTTAGATTTTTAGTTTTCGGAGGGAGTTTCGGAGCTTGCTTCATATTTGAAAATCTTGATTCTCTCTGGTCTGAGAACCTTATCGCCCTTTTCGTAGCCATCAGCGGCACGAACCGCTACGAGATTATCCTTGGACTTGTCATCCGTAGGCATAGTCTGAATAATCTTCTGGCGACGAGTATCTACTTCGTGACCGGGGACACGATAAGATTCGATGTTCTGACGGTAGAGAATGTCTTCCAAGTCTTCTGCAATACCCTTAACAATTCTAAGGAGTTTCTTGTAGTTTTCCTCAGTAGCTTCTTTCTTTTCGTACACACGAACGTGACCCTTAGTGGTGTCAACGAGCTGGATAATATCCAAAGCAATCGTATCAACAATCTTATCTAAAGCTCCATTCTGATAGCGAACCAATTCACGGTGCATATTGTCGAAAAGACCGTTCTTGTGTGTATCTTCTGCAATCTTGTCATCGAAAGTCTTCTGTAAAGTGGCGAGTGCCTGCTGAACAGCATCCAGTTTTGCGAGAAGTTCTGTCTGAGAAGCGTCAGCTTCGTTCGGAACTTCCGTCACTTGCTCTGCACCATCGACAGGGGTAACATTTTTTTCATCCATTGTTTTCTGTACCTCCTCTTGGTCTGTAATAGCTTCTATTTTAGATGAATCTTTTGTTGGTAATCCTGCTTTCAAATCAGCTAAAAGCCTTCTCGGGCATTTCACGCAAATAAATCAAATAATTATATGCACCTAAAGGAGAAAGCGGATAGTTTTGATTAAGTGCTTCTGCCGTGTATCCAACTACAGAAAGTCCCTCTTTGGGAAACTTTTTGTTGGCAACATATTCAGAAAACTCCAAATAAATATCCTTGTGCCGGGCGAGTTTAGAAATTGCCATATCAGCTCGGCGCTCCGATAAACCACAGTCTGAAAGCAAGTAATTTCTAATCTTTTCTCTTCTCAAGACAGCTTCGCTTTTGTTTCTGTAGTTGTCAACATACCATTTGTCCAACATCTTAATGGCATTGTACATTTCGTCCGAATCCATATTTCGCTCAATATAATGGAATAACGGCAGAACAGAGTAATCACGAGGATACGTTCCTGTAACAATCTCCGTTTTCATTTCGCCAAGAAGCGATACCACGCTTTCATATCGTTTCATGCAACAAGGGTCGCTTGAACTCGCATTACTAAATATGTCGATACATTTGCTCATAATTTCATCAAAGTTCACTTATCTCACCTCCTATAGTGTGTTTCCAAAGTCATCAGCAGGCGAAATTATGCAAGCCAGAGCAGAGCAGCCGCCAAATGAATGAAAGCGAGGAATCTGCAAAGCTTTTCGAAGCGCATAGCGATTCTGCGATGATCTTTTGAGTTTCATGAAAAAGCATTCAACAAGATGCCTTTCTTTGTAGTGATAGAAATCGGTGTACCACGAATCAGCTGAATTCGACTTCGGCGGAATACAGAAATCAGCGTCATGGTTAGCGATATATTCACGGTTTTCCCATGAACCATAGGCCTTGTCAGCAAGAACCGTACTGCCGGAAATATCGAGCTGTTCAAGACAATTTTGCATCATGACTCCATCATGTACCTGTCCACCGGTGAGCTCCAGTACCAAAGGGTAGCCGAGTCCATCCACTACCGCATGGATTTTGGTCGATCTTCCCCCTCGGCTGATTCCGATATGCTGATGATCATCATATCCCGGAGCCCCTTTTTTGCACCGGCACTTGACCGATGCGCTTTTATATAAGTTCCATCGATACACAGATCCTGTATATCCGGATTCTCGCGAACACTTTCAAACAACTGCTTGAGTTTTTCGTCTTTTTCCCACTGCGAAAACCGTTTGTACACTGTTTGCCACGGACCATAGTATTCCGGAAGATCACGCCATGGAGCCCCGGTGTGCATAATCCAGAGAACTCCATTCAGGAGTTTGCGGTTATCCGCTTGCGGTCTTCCGGTTTTCTTTGGTGTATTACCGAGAAATGGTTCGATCTTCTCCCACTGGACATCATCGATTTCATATCGTCTTGCCATCTTTGCGCTCCCCGTGTTTATCTTTGTCGTAATCATATTATACACGATACGAGCGATTTTTGCAAGATGTTATTCGATTTCTTTTAAATAATTGAGTTTAGAAACACACTCTAATTTACCTTACTACACCAATTCTTATTTGGTGTCTCAATATAATATTGTGTTGCTCCACCATCTCTATGTTCAACGCCATCATTTTTTGTAGGCGTATCTTGTGGTGCTGCAGTACCCTTTAATGCCAACGTGCCATTTTCGGGCTTGGATTGATATTCTCCGGTCAACGGATTTCCCCAGCTCTCACAAACAGCCAGTTTATTACGAGTTTCATCAATAGACATAGGCTCCTCTGACCACCATGACCCATAACCATAATCGCCTTGTCCCTCGGTGTCATAACCACGACGATACAGTTCTTGAGAGCCATCCATTTGAACAACTTCAATTTTTTGGTCAGTAAAGCCAAGCACGGTCGTTTCATCAACCTTATCAAATCCGATAGAGTTTAACTCTTTCGCAATTTTTTCAGCTTTTTCACGACTGTCAAGCGAAGGGTCTTCGCTAATGTCTGAGATATTCTTGTTCACTTCCGCAATCTTTTTCTCGTCCGGGGCATCCACTTTGCGGTCTAAATCATCTGGTAGTTGTGTGGACTCTGTTTTTTCATTAGACATCTCCGGAGGTCCAGTTGTGGAAGGAGGAGCATCGCTATTATTCTTGTGGTCGCTTTCTTCGTAAGTCTGCTTTGCATCCATGTCCGGTGTTTCTTCCGATACAGGAATAGCATCTTTTACGTCTTGAGCATAATCACGAGCATCTGCTTCGACAGGCTGATTCTGATATTCATAGAAATCATCCTCTGGTCTTACATAGTCATCAAAGTTTTCTTTGAATTGATAATCCTGCTCAGTCTGAGGATTATCTGCTCGTTCATGCTGCCAACAATGTCGAGACTCATGAGCGATAGTATCTGCGGTTTCAGCAGCATCGCCCATATTAAAGCGATTTATGTAAATGGTATTATTGCTCGCTGCGTAACCACCGTAATCGCCAGGGTCTTCATTGTTGTAGTACGCAATGTTGGGCTTGTTTTCAAGCTGGAGATCTTCTGCGATGCTATCGCGGAGTTTCTCTACAGCTTGTTCCTTTTCTACTTGCGAAAGGCTATCCCACTTGTTTTGGTCAAATGCACCTAAGTTCTCACGAGTTTCACTACTGATGTCTGACTTGTTTGCAACATCCTCCGGGGCAGTATTGCTTTCCGGTTTCATGTCTGTACTATCAGCAGTAGAGGCATTTGCGTTCTCAGGCAAATTTGCAACTTCAACGGGAATTTCATAACCCAATTCTTGGGCGGCAGCAATTCTATGGCGACCATCGTCGGCAAAGGAATAACTTCCGTCAGCTTGTTGCTCAACTTTAATCATATTCTCCGGGTCAAAGTAGGCGTGAGCCGTATCTTTTAACTCCGGGTCTTGTTTGATTTCATCAAGCGACTTACCACTATCTAATGCCTGCTGAACGTCTGGTATTCTTTCAGCCATACGCATATAGTCTTCCTTGGTGTTGCCGTGGTGATTCCAGAATTGGTCGCTGTCCATGCCTTGTGCGTATGTCATATCAATGTCAGAAGCATTAACCATTACACAGTTATCGGGAAGCTCGGTAGCAGATACATCCTTACCGCTTTCCGGAGAAGGAGTAGATACATCTGTTGTTACTTCCATACCCAAAGACTGTTGTAAATCAGCATTGAGCTTCTGCCATTCTGGGTCTTGGGAATACTCTGAATAATCATCGGGTCCGTAGTTGTGTTCATTCATATAGTCCGCCATGTTAGACATAGCCACTTCGGGAGTAGGGGGAGTAACTTCCATACCCAAAGATTGTTGTAACTCAGAATTGAGCTTGTACCATTCGGGGTCTTTAGAATATTCCGCATAGTCATCGAGACCGTAGTTATGTTCGCTCATGTACTCCGCCATATTATTCATAGCGGTACGATATGCGTCTTCACCTTCGGGGGTATCAGCCTTATTTTCCATTTTTGCATTGGTATCGTCGGGCTGTTCCTCGGTTTGGTCACGAGTATCAGTAGAGTTATCTTCTTTATTGTCCAAAGTGTCAGTCTGAGCTTCGTCGTTATTGTTTTCACCGGTGCGAGAGGCATCGTTTTCAGTATCTACCTCGTTCGTGCTGTTTGCATCTGCAGATTCAGTTTGCTGCTCGATGCCATTTTCTGCAGGATTCCTATTTTCGGATTCTGCGGCATCGTCAACATTCTTATCAGCATTTTCAACATCGGCGTTTTCGGTTTCATCTTCAGCTCGGTCTGCTGCTTCTTGGTTTTCTTCGACAGCTTGTTCTTCTTCCCCTTTATCACGTTCGGATTCGCTGTCGTCTGTGGTTTCATCATCACGATTATCTGAATCCTCGTCAGAGTAATCCTCTAATTCTCCAGGGTCTTCATCTTCATCGTAATCATCATCTTCGTCGGCGTTAGTCTCAGCATCATCGGTTTCACCATCATTGTCCATATCGCCATCGGCTTCGTCGCCGTCAGCGTCGGAGTCGGTATCCTCGGTCTGAGCTTCGCTATCATCCTGTACATCGTCGATGTCGTCACCGTCTTCGGTATCGGATTCGGTATCACTCTCAGTACCATCGGTTTCACCGACGTTGTCCATATCGCCATCGGCTTCGTCGCCGTCAGCGTCGGAGTCGGTGTCCTCGGTCTGAGCTTCGCCGTCATCCTGTACATCGTCGATGTCGTCACCGTCTTCGGTGTCGGCTTCGGTATCACTCTCAGTACCATCGGTTTCACCGTCGTTGTCCATATCGCCATCGGCTTCGTCGCTGTCAACGTCGGAGTCGGTGTCCTCGGTTTGAGCTTCGCCGTCATCCTGTACATCGTCGATGTCGTCACCGTCTTCGGTGTCGGCTTCGGTATCACTCTCAGTACCATCGGGTTCACCGTCATTATCCATATCGCCATCGGCTTCGTCGCCGTCAGCATCGGAGTCGGTGTCCTCAGTCTGAGCTTCGCCATCTTCCTGCACATCGTCGGTGCTGTCTTCAAGAGAATCCTCGTCAGAGTAATCTTCTAACTCTCCAGGGTCTTCATCTTCATCGTAATTATCATCTTCGTCGGCGTTAGTCTCAGCATAATCGGTTTCACCATCATTGTCCATATCGCCATCGGCTTCGTCGCCGTCAGCGTCGGAGTCGGTATCCTCGGTCTGAGCTTCGCTATCATCCTGTACATCGTCGATGTCGTCACCGTCTTCGGTATCGGATTCGGTATCACTCTCAGTACCATCGGGTTCACCGTCATTGTCCATATCGCCATCGGCTTCGTCGCCGTCAGCGTCGGAGTCGGTGTCCTCGGTCTGAGCTTCGCCGTCATCCTGTACATCGTCGACGTCGTCACCGTCTTCGGTATCGGATTCAGTATCACTCTCAGTACCATCGGTTTCACCGCCGTTGTCCATATCGCCATCGGCTTCGTCGCTGTCAACGTCGGAGTCGGTGTCCTCAGTTTGAGCTTCGCCGTCATCCTGCACATCGTCGGTACTGTCTTCAAGAGATTCCTCATCAGAGTAATCTTCAGTTTCTCCTAAATCCTCGTCATTTTCTTGGTCATCCCAATCAGACTCGGAGGAGTCATCATCATAGCCATCAGTTTCATCAACCGATTCGTTATTGTCTTCATCCACAGGCGAGTCAGAGGACTCAGTTTCATTCTCTGCGTCTTCATCAATTCCGTCGTTTACATCGTCATCGGAATCATCAAATCCAACACCGTCTTCATCGCCAGAGGATACTTCATCATTTTCATAATCGGCATCATCATATTGTGAATCAGCGTTATCTACATCATCTCCTTCGGAAAAACCCACCTCTTGACTATCATCGGGTTCTTCGTCGGAATCGGATTCCTCATAATCCTCGGCACTATCTTCGGGAGATTCAGTAGTGTCAGTATCTTCATCAAAACCGCCAGATTCGCCTGCTTCTTCGGTTGTAGCTTCTTGTGTAGCCTCAGAAGATTCGCCGCCAGTTTCGGCTACAGAAGTTTCACTCACTTCAGAGCTGCTACTAACTTCGCCACTACCGCCGCCGCTTTCTACGGAGCCACCGCCGCCACCTTCAATTTCTGACATTACTTACACCTCCTTGTTGTTTACTTTGCTTTTTTGCTTGTCACGGGCTTCTTTTAACCATTGACCATCGTCCGTGGGACCGTCATCAAATCCCACTCCGCCACATATAAGGTCAACTTCAATTTGAGTATCTATTGCAGTTTCGCCTCCTGTTTGACCAAGCGGTTCAACAGAAAGTTGTTCAAGGCGTTTCATGTTCGTCCTCCTTATCTGTAGCAGTAATCGGGCTGAACGAAAAACGTAAGTTGTTCCGGTACTCCGCCATAGCGGAATGTGGGGAACGGAAATATGCTTACAACGATTGGCTGCTCGCTGGATGCTGTCTGTTAAACAACCGTTTATCTCTCGTTCCAAAATACTTCCTCTTACAACACGGAACGTAATAAATTCTTCTTCCATCTGGAGACTGTTGTACAGCATACTTTCCAACTGAGCCTTACTATCAAGTAAAGCATTGTTTACTCGGAAATAGTTATATGGAGAAGATGGACATTCGGGATAATGCTTTCTGTTCCAAGTGTGGTCTTTGGCGATTTCTTCATCGCTTAAATTCATATAACCGTAATTTGGAACAGCAGAGGAATCTGAGTATTGGTTATCCCATGTAACATCAACGTGGTGGTAGTAGCCGTTTATCTTTACGATATTCCATGCGTGAGGACCGACACCGATTGAGCTGCTACCTTTACCGGAAACGACCCAACACTCTAACCCAATCTTGTCGCATAAGAATTTAAAGGCTTTTTGCGAAGCCCTCGCAAACACACTTGTTTTTCAAAAGTGCACCAATTATGTTATGAGCTTCTGCGATATTACGTTCATTAGGCCTATGGCTGGTTGCAGCAACAGTATCGTACTCTAAATTGCTTTTAAGGTAGTCGTGTAGAGAACGAACCTTATCATAATCAGATTGATGGTCGTTGATATGCTCACTAATAATTGTCTGAGCAGCAGCATCTAATTGATTACAAATCTTCACAGATTCAGCAGGAGAGTATAGATAGACAGGCATTATGTCTCTCCGCATCAAACTCGACATGACACGGAACTCTTGACCTACATAGAAAATCTCTGGATGTTCATTCAAAACTTCAATAGCCAACTCAGCCGCCGGAATCGAACCGGTTACAGGAAAGCTTCTTCCTCTATTTTGAAAGCATTGGAGGGCAGCATCATATATCCGTTTATTAGCCCCCAAGTTGTTGTAATACACGCTCTGCACTCAGCTCACCTCCAATCTGTAAATTACCAAAACTTTTTGCTTTTCTTTACCGAGACCTTTAATTCTCGGCTCACAGAACCACTTTGGTTCTTAATATAAATCTTGCACTCACCCAAACCTCTGCCTAATACATAACCGCCTCGGTACTCAGCTACATTTTTATCACTACTTACAGCTCTCAAAAAATCCTTGCCGTAAGCATTTTCGGGAACAAGTTGATATTTCCATTCTTTCTGCTCGCCAACACCAAGTTCAAGAAAACTGCAAGGACAAATAATGTCTTCAATTTCCGGTTGTACTTCAAGAGAGATAGTTCTTGAAACCTCCTGGGTATATGCAGTTATGCAACAACGTCCACAATCTATTGCATTAATAACACCGGAAGAAAAATCCACAGTTGCTACCGAATGGTCATCACAGCTCCAGCGAATTTCATCTTTGTTTTCGGCGTTTTCGGGAACGATTGCTAATGTTAATTCGCTTGTTCCACCTACCGGCATATAAAGAGCAGAGGGGAACAGCGTAATGTCAGTTATTAAGTTACGTTGCCGAACCTTTATGACTTCTGTTGCAACCGGATATGGGTCATCCCCGACATACACGGCTATTTCAGCCGTACCCGCAGCACGAGGATACAAGGTACAACCATCAACATCCACGATGTCACTTGAATCTGTTACAACTCGCAAAGCAACATCACTATCGGCGGAGAAAAATATGTACATCCAGTTCTACGGTACGTCCAACATCACAAACTTGCGGAAGTGTAACAGTACACATAGGCGATGCTTGACATACAAGCTCCAAATCTTCCTTTTCGCTCTCTGTTAAGAACTCTTTTTCATGAGCAGGAAAGTTGTAGCTTAACTGAGAAAGGAACGGACACAATGCTTCTTCTTCGATGATTCCTAAAAGAAGCTTTCCGATGTCATCGGGGTCAACACTGAAATATAGTTTGGTTCCTTGCCGTTTTATAAAACGTGTTTCAGTTCCCATTACTAAAGCGTATATAGGAGCATCAATATATAATTTGATGTAGTCATCCTCACTTCCGCATAAAGCAATAACAACAGGGGCATCATAAGGAAGCTCGTCATTGGCATCAAAAGTCTTTATCTCAACAGTTGTCAAAGGGCAATCTGTCCAAGTGATACCGTCATCTGAAACGTCTTCAAATATGCCTTGCTCCTCCAAAACTTCATAAACAGCTGTAGTCATTTCATCGTTATTACTTACATTAACGACCGGAACGATTATGCTTTCATCAGCTTCTTCTCCGCCCAACATTTCCAATTTGTCGAGTCTTTCATATACGTTTGCATCCATCGGCAAGGCTTGGCTCACAAAGGAAATGCAATGAGAGTTTCTGTGTGCCAGTTCCTCTAACCATTCACAGGTAAACTCATTTGATACACAAATCATCTCGTAGTCAGAATTTACCTCACGGTAAAGTTCTGCAAACAAACAATCAGACCATTTTTCGAGCCTTTGATGCTGAAAACTCATCAAGGAACTATATGGAGATAATTTTTTGCCATTTACTGATATTTTAAGTTCGGGCAAAAACGGGTTATAAAATACAACTACTTGATTCATTTATTGCCTCTCGCTTTTCCATAGATTCCCTCGTAAATCAACTGGTATTTGTTGTAGTTGATTTCTTCAACACGTTTATTGAGAAGTAGGTATCGAAGCACTCTGTTCTTGATGTTTTCATCAGTTAAAAGAACGTAGCTATCGAGATGGTCATAGACACGGCTGTGCCAATTTTTGATTGAAGCCATATCCTTTTTGTCGATGCAATCACGAGTGATTTTAGGCTCGTTCTTATAATCTTTTGCAAAGCGAATCGGTAGAGCTTCAAAGAGACCATTACAACCGATAAATTCTGCCAGTTTTGTGGCAAAACTACCATTAACAGGAGCTTCACGTTCAAAACACGAGTACCAATCAACCATCGACTGAACAATGTCCTGCTTCTTGGAAGCGTTTATATTGGAATTGTTTATGATTTCCAACAAGTCATCCAACTGGAAACCTTCTTCCGTAGCAAGTCCTGTTTCATACTGGAAGACAAGCTCAACTGCCAACTGTCCTTTTATCACAGCAAGAGCGTAATCATCTGTGATAAGGTCGGTCTGATGATATTGTTCTTCGCTCTTGTCAATTTGAGTTAAAACAGCTTCGACCCAGTTGTTCTGATATACAACTGCAACACCCATAGGGAATCTGGATATTTCTCTAATTTGACTATCATTAAGTCCCATAGAAAGACCTGCGATTTTGCAGTCTTCATAATCAGGAAGCCTCATAATGATTTTTGTGTTTGTGTTTTTTACAGCAGACACATCAACTGCTGTGGGAGACTGGTCAACGATAATAAAACCTTCTCCGTATGTACGCATTTCTGCAATGGCAGAACTAATCATTTCTACGGATTTCGCCTGCACATTTGAGCCTTCGCTACCGCCAGTAGGGCTGCGTTTCAAAATGTTGTGTGCTTCTTCCATTACGGTCACATGGCGAAGCGGTTGATTTTCTTCGCTTGTACACATACGGTACTCATTTAATTTAAGTATCAGCACACCCATCAGTAAGCTCTTAGTTTCCAAAGAAGATACTCGGCTAAGGTCAACGATAGTGTTTTGGTCAAACAGATATTCTTCATCAATATCATTTACACTAAATAAAACTTGACCGGAAATACCGTTAGTAAGAGACTTAACTCTCGTTACAAGTGCTCCGGTATAGTCGCCCTTGGAATCTGACGAGTACGAGGAAGAATTGATAATTTCGGGCAATGCTTCCAAAACATCATTAAATGTCGGGAACTTGCTATGACCGTTAGGAATGTATATGGAGTTTTCCAAATCCCAACCGCATTTTACATACGCTCTCTCAAATGATTCTTTGAGAATAGCGGGCATTGCTGCGTATAGCGGCCAACAAGCGTTAAATATTTCAATCAATCTGTCAAGGTGTTCAAGGACGTGTATTCCTTGATTGAATCTAAACGGATTGATGTGAAGCATCGAGTAATATCGAGGGTTGGTGCAATAAACACGGATTCCGGGCAGCTTGCCGTAGTAACGCTTATATTCGCCCTTGGCAGGTTCAACCACCAAAAAGGAATCTTGTGTTCAATCATTTCATCCAAAATACGATACGTTGTATTGGATTTACCGGAGCCAGTAGAGCCGGTGATAAAGCAGTGCGAGCGAAAACTTTCAAGGTCAAGCTCAACTCTTGCAGTTTCCTTTTCTCCCATGTGGTAAACCTGTCCAAGCTCAACTTTCTTACCACGGGGAGCACCGCTTGAAAATCTAACATTACGTCCAAACTCTGCCATATTGAGGACAGTTACACCCGGTACGGAGTGATGAGGAAGTCCCATAATATATGGCATTTCGTTACCGCTTATCAAACTGCAAGGATTTACCGTCTGACTTTCAACCTCGAAGAATTGGTCATCGCCAGGGATGGAGAAACGAGGATGAATACAGTAACGCAGGTATTCTAAGAGAGCTGGCGTATTTTCTGTGTTGTCTTGTTTCCAAACATTGACATAAGAGTTTTCAACGCCAGAATCAAAACCCGCCATTAAAGCCTTATATGTACTTGCTGCAACAACGGAGGTTTGCACGTTTTCCGAAACAAAATAACAAGCAATATCCCACAAACCAAATGCTTCACAATTTTTAATGCGAGCAAGATGCTGGTCGATTTTTTCAAGGATGTATTTAACAAACTTATTCTCGCTTGTTACGGTAATAGTGCGGCTATCTCCAGTTGTGTCTGTATTGGTCTCAGTTATAGTTTCACCTTTTGTTTCGGAAGTTCCACGGGTAACTGCACTCGCCCAGGAACTACCAGAGCTATAGCCGGTGGAGGTACTGTTATTAAAGCCGATTCCCAAAAAGCCAAACGAGGTTCCGTGACTACGAGAAGTAGAACGGCTGTTAAAATGGCTTGTTGTATCAGTAAGGCTATCATTGAGCGTTTTGGAAAAATTCTCGCTCATACCTTTAGAAACCGCCTTGCTGTAGTTCTCGCCATAAGAGAGCTGAGTCGAAGCGAAAGGAGAGAGACCGGAATAAATCTTCTGTAATCCTCGCTTGCGTTGTTCAAGAATTTCTTTATCCAAAGGTTCGGCAATAAATACTGCGGTATATTCCGAGCCTTTCATGGTATCAATGAATTTCTCGATACCTTGTACAAAGCGTTCTTTGTCTTCGTCTCTTGTGGAAGGAACGATAGACACCGAAGAAATATTCTGACGAGTGCCAAAACGTCCACTCTTATTTATTGAACCTAATACTTTTGAACCTCCTCTTGGGGGATTGCTTGTATCTGGCTACCTGCGAAATTACCTTTGAAGCTCTTTTCCAAAATAGCTTCTGCAGTAGAAGTATTATCAACGGAACGCACACCGATATAAAAACCGAGTGCGTTTCTCGTACTTTTAATCACAAGGAGACCTGCGGCTTGAATATTGAAGAATGCACTATAAACGCTAATAAGTTTGTCGTTCGCATTTTCGTCAACATCATAGACGATGCGTTCGATTTGATACAAACGAATATACTCATCGGACTTTTCTTCTTCATCAAGCTCCACCAACGGATAACGGTCCAGATTGATTAAATAATTTTATTTACGAAAGCATCAGCATACAGCATACCTTTTTCCAAAGCAGCATTAGCCTGTGCCTCATCTAACATAAGTTCAAATTTCTCGTTTCCCATTAGTGTCCTCCTGTCGCACATTGCTGTGCTGTATATGATAATTTGAACCGCTATCTACTTTTTCAAGAAGCGGTTTCAAAGTAGATTTTCTTATTTTCCAACGCCACTTAACGACTTCAATACCTCATCGTTGCTGATTGAATTGCATCTGGCGTATTCCATCATAACCATCGCACGAATGGCTCCCTTTACCTGCTCGTCTAAATGTTCAATGATTTCCTCAGACTTTTTTCCAAGAAAGGAGCTTATTTCAAAGTCAGAATAATCAACCCCATCGTTAAAGCGAATAACTATAGTGTGTTTCCAAAGTCATCAGCAGGCGAAATTATGCAAGCCAGAGCAGAGCAGCCGCCAAATGAATGAAAGCGAGGAATCTGCAAGCGAGCTTTTCGAAGCGCATAGCGATTCTGCGATGATCTTTGAGTTTCATGAAAAAGCATTCAACAAGATGCCTTTCTTTGTAGTGATAGAAATCGGTGTACCACGAATCAGCTGAATTCGACTTCGGCGGAATACAGAAATCAGCGTCATGGTTAGCGATATATTCACGGTTTTCCCATGAACCATAGGCCTTGTCAGCAAGAACCGTACTGCCGGAAATATCGAGCTGTTCAAGACAATTTTGCATCATGACTCCATCATGTACCTGTCCCCCGGTGAGCTCCAGTACCAAAGGGTAGCCGAGTCCATCCACTACCGCATGGATTTTGGTCGATCTTCCCCTCGGTTGATTCCGATATGCTGATGATCATCATATCCTGGAGCCTTTTTTGCACCGGCACTTGACCGATGCGCTTTTATATAAGTTCCATCGATACACGTATCCTGTATATCCGGATTCTCGCGAACACTTTCAAACAACTGCTTGAGTTTTCGTCTTTTTTCCCACTGCGAAAACCGTTTGTACACTGTTTGCCACGGACCATAGTATTCCGGAAGATCACGCCATGGAGCCCCGGTGTGCATAATCCAGAGAACTCCATTCAGTAGTTTGCGGTTATCCGCTTGCGGTCTTCCGGTTTTCTTTGGTGTATTACCGAGAAATGGTTCGATCTTCTCCCACTGGACATCATCGATTTCATATCGTCTTGCCATCTTTGCGCTCCCCGTGTTTATCTTTGTCGTAATCATATTATACACGATACGAGCGATTTTTGCAAGATGTTATTCGATTTCTTTTAAATAATTGAGTTTAGAAACACACTCTAACTCTTTTGGGAAAATGGACAGTTGGCGAATCATTTTATGAGTTTTTTGATTATAGTCATAAAAAGAACCAATGATAAGTATGATATAATCCCCATAGAGTAGACACATGAAAAAAAGAAAACAAGTCTACACTATGGGGGTAATTTATGTCAAGGAGAAGGAACAGGAAGTACAGCAAAGAACAGAAGCTTACAGCAGTGCAAGCATACCTGAATGGCGAAGGTAGTTATAAAACTTTATAAAAAATACGGAATATTAAACGTAACGCAACTCAAACGCTGGGTAAAGTGGTATAATGGTCATAAAGAATGCAAAAGAGAGGCGAGGAGCCGGAACGGAGATCTATATGGCCAAGGGAAGAAAAACAACACAGGAAGAGCGCGGAAAATCGTAGCATTCTGCATAGAGCACGGAAGGACTATCCGTTGACGATCCAAACATACGGGGTATCTACCAGCAAATATATGCATGGGTGAGGAAGTATGAGGAGAAAGGGATAGACGGTCTGCGGGACGGCAGAGGAAGAACTAAGCCGGCAGACGAAATGAGTGCAGAAGAGCGCCTTCGCATGGAAAACAGGATATTGAAAGCGCAGCTCAAAGATGCGGAGATGGAAAACAAGCTGCTAAAAAAATTGCGGGAGTTGAGAGGGGCGATGGATCAGCGGAGTAAGGCAGGAGGATTACTACAAAGCAATACAAAACATACACATATCCGAAGAATACCCCATTGAAAAGCTGTGCCGAAGATTACATGTAAACAGGTCTGCATATTACAAATGGCTGAAACGGACGCCAAGCGACAGACAGATTGAGAATGAGCAGATTGCCGAATGGATCAAGACGCTGTATGAAAAACAAGACGGGATACTCGGATATCGGCAGATGACGATCACGGTCAATCGGGAGTACAGCGTCCATTACAATAAGAAACGAATTCGGAGACTGATGCAGATACTCCATCTGAAATCTGTGTGCAGAAGGAAACGGTACAACTATATCCCATCAACGCCCGAGGCAACTGCGGAAAATATACTGAACAGAGATTCTCATGCAGACAAGCCCAATGAAAAGTGGTTGACCGACGTAACCGAATTCAAATACTATGTCGGCGTGGAAGTCGGGAAAATATATTTAAGTGCAATCCTTGATCTGTATGACAGGAGGATCGTTTCGTACAGGATCGGAGACAGCAACAATAATTCGCTTGTGTATGCAACTTTTGACGAGGCGGTAAAGGCGAATCCGGATGCACATCCTTTGTTCCATAGCGACCGTGGGTTTCAGTACACAAGCAAAGGCTTTCACGACAAACTTATTGCCGCCAATATGCGACAGAGCATGTCACGCGTTGGCAGATGCATTGACAACGGTCCAATGGAGGGATTTTGGGGTATTCTCAAATCTGAAATGTACTATCTCAGAAAGTTTACTTCGCGTGACGATCTGATTTCGGCAATCGAGCGTTATCTCTATTTTACAACAACAAGCGTTACCAGCAGAGACTCAGATGCATGACACCGATGGAATTTCATCGCACCGCCGCGTGAAAAATTCCACCCTGCTGCGCAGCAGGGTGGAATTCCAGGTAAAATCTTTTTTTTTTTTCACTGTCTACTTGACAGGGGGCACTTCAGACCGATTAACTATATTTTCATTGTTTTTTCAAACGAGCTGACCGGCAAAAGAATCGTGCGTATGGTTTCAATGCAGGTGATCCGCTTCGAATGCAGACAGAGGCGGTTTCCCAAAAAGCCGTTATGAAAATCATAATCAGACACAAGCGGGATGCAGCCATTGCCGGAAAACGGTGGCGGGCACGTTCACGACTTACATGCCAGGCAGTCTTGCGGTATAATCTTGTTGAGGTATAACGATCCTCTTTGATGAGTTTGGTTTTTCTACGCCGTATTCTTCATCAATTCGGAGAGTTTTGCCTCAACTATTGATCCCCATATTCGGTATAGCGCCAATTTAAACAGCCCCGTTCCCGCATTTATACGGGTTCGGGGCATTTAAATACAATCAAACGAAGAGTCGATTATTTACCTGAAATCATAAGCTTTTCAACAAGGAGACTCGGAGAGCCGACTCTGCCGCCGCCGGGAAAGCCGAAACGCAGGTCGCTGCCTGCGGCGATAACGGAATTCATAAGTGAGAGGAAATTGCCGGCACAGGTAATCTGGTCAACGGAACGGATGACACTGCCCTGTTCAACAAGCAGTCCTTTTGCAATCAACGAAAAATCGCCGCTGACGGGATCGAGTCCGCTGTGAAGGCCGCCGAGTTCGGTAACGACAATTCCGCTGTCAAGTTCGGAAACAAGCGTATCATAGCTCTTTTCGCCTTTTGCAATGAAAAAGTTGCTGGGAGAAACTCCGACCGGAGAGGCGACACCGGCGCGTCCGGCGTTGGAGGTGGAGGCAACACCCGCCTTTCGTGCGGTTTTAAGATTGTGAAGAAAGCTCTTAAGTATGCCGTCTTCAACAACAACAGTTTTTACGGAAGGTGTTCCTTCGGCATCGAATGCGCGGGGATTATCCTCCTCGAACGGATCGTCAATGATTGAAATGCAGGAATTTGCTATGCGCTCGCCGAGTTTGTCTTTCAACAGGGAAAGTCCCTTTTGAACGCTGTCTGCGGAGAACATGCTCGAAAAAGCGGAAAGCAGATCCGTTGCTGCATCGCTGCGCAGAAGGACACGATATTCGCCTGAATCAACGGCAGAAGCATGGAACTGCATCAGTGCATTGTCGACACTCTCTTTGATAATGTCCCCGCAATCCAACATGCCTGAGCCGAATTTGAAAGCAAAACTTTCGCGCTCGTCTTCACCGATGCGCAAAATCGGTTCAATGACAGCAACGGAGTATTTGTTTTCCTTATCGGCACAACGTCCGTACGTGTTATGGATGCGCGTGGTCTCAACACCCGTTTCAACCGCACAGTAAGCAACACGGTTTACTCGGTCGTCAAAATCGAGAGTATCGCGTTCAAGTCTCAATGCAAGCTCGATTTTTTTGCTTTCGCTCATGTCCGCAACAGGGTTCTGCTTTTGGTTTATTGCGGGATACTCACATTTGCCCTGCATGGGGTTTTCATCATTGCTTTCAATAACACGGGCATTGTCGATTGCACTTTCAACAAGAGCATCGGCGTTGTCGAAAACTTCGGTGTAAGCATAACCCGTTTTGCCGCCGAAAACGACACGCAGATTGAGTCCGTAAGCGTGTGCGGAGGTGTATTTGCTGATTTCGGAATTCAGCACATTAACCGAAAAGGACTCATCTTCACGGAAAAAAACTTCAGCGGCTTCACAGCCTTTTTCAAGTGCCGCCTTAAAGCAGGCTTCTTTAAAGGATTCAAAAGTCATTACAGCGCGCCTCCTTTGCCGCCGACAGTGATTTCACTTACGCGAATGCGCGGCTGGCCGACATTTGTCGGAACGCTGCCGGATGATGAGCCGCACATGCCCTGACCCATCCACATCCTTCTGCCGATGCGGTCGATTTTCATAAGAACGTCCGAGCCCTTGCCGATGAGCGTTGCACCGCGGACAGGGCAAAGAATCTTGCCGTTTTTAACCCAGTAACCTTCAAGAACGGCGAAATTGAATTCACCGGTGAGAGGGTTCACGGAGCCGCCACCCATCTTTGCGGCGAACAAACCGTCGCCCATGGTTGCAAGCATGGCCTCTTCATCGTCATTGCCTTCGGCGAAGAAAGTGTTGGTCATGCGGGAAGTGGGTGCATATGTATAATCCTGTCGCCTGCCGCTGCCGGTGACAGGGTGGTTCATAAGGCGTGAACCGAGTATGTCAACAAGGTAGCTCTTGAGGACTCCGTTTTCAATAAGAACGTTGCGCTGAGCGGGATGTCCCTCATCGTCAAAGCACATGCTGCCCCATTCGCCGGGCATCGTCCCGTCGTCAACCGCCGTCACGATATCGCTTGCGATTTTTTGACCGAGTTTGTTGCAGAAAACAGAATTCCCGCGGCCGACGCTGGTGGCTTCAAGCCCATGCACGCAAGCTTCATGCAGAATAACACCGCCAAAGCCCCCGTCGATAACAACGGGAACCATTCCTGCCGGGCATTCGGGTGCGTGAAGCATTGTTATCGCAATACGTGAAGCTTCTCTGCCGACGGTTTCCGGGTCGATTTGCTGATAAGCTTCGAATCCTTTTCCAAGCCCGGGGCCTTCATAACCTGTTTGCGCTTCGCCGTTTGCCATTGCAACCGATTGAATCATCAGCCTTGTTCGCGGCCGACGATCCTCGGCATAAACGCCATCGCTGTTACAGACCGCAATGCGATGGTCGCAATCCATATACGCCGCAACAACCTGAGTGACTTCGTTTGAATAGGCCTTTGCAGCCGCTGTGCCGCTGCGCAAAAGCGCGATTCTATCTGCATTTTTTATGGTTGAAAAGGGTATTTTCTGCTCGTATCCGCCGATGCGTTCAACGCAGACGGATTTAGCTTCGAATTCCTTTGCTTCGTTAAGTGCGGATGCCGCCGCCTTTGCGGCTGCAATTAAAGCGCTTTCGCTTGTGTTCGCAGTGTATGCATATGCGCTGCGCGTGCCCTTGAGGACGCGCACGCCTGCGCCGGCTTTGCGCTCATAGCTTGCATTGTCAACTGCTCCGTCAACCATTTTCACCGTGTTGAATTCGGTATCCTGCATGTAAAGTTCAGAAAAATCCCCGCCCGTCCTGAGTGCAGCCTCAAGAACGGCCTCTGAAATGCTCTTGTTTATCAAGCTGTAACCTCCATGATTTTGTTCCAAGCATATTATACCAATTTTATACCGAAAACACAATATTATTGTGTTGCCTGCGCATTCGGCGAAAACGGAGAAAAAACTACTTCAGTTTTGCCCGCTTCAGCCGCAATGCATTTGTAAGCACCGTAACTGAGCTGAGGCTCATTGCAAGTGCAGCAAGCATGGGGTTAAGCAGCGGTCCGCCGAATGCATACAGCAAACCCGCCGCAACGGGAATGCCGAGGCAATTGTAAGCGAATGCCCAGAAAAGGTTTTCCTTAATGATTCTGAGCGTTGTGCGGGAGAGCAGAAGTGCATCGCTGATTCCGGTGAGTTCACCTTTTGCAAGCACAATATCCGCACTTGCGGCAGCAACGTCCGTGCCGGTGCCGATTGCAATGCCGACGTCGGAGAGCGCGAGCGCGGCAGCGTCATTTATGCCGTCTCCGACCATTGCAACAAGATGCCCTTGTTTTTGAAGTTCTGCAATGCAGTCGTTTTTGTCGGAGGGGAGACAGCCGCTCTTCACGTGCTCTATGCCGACTTGCTTTGCAACGCTTTCGGCCGTGTGCGCATTGTCTCCGGTGACGAGCCAAACATCGATGCCGTGTGCTTTAAGTGTCCGGACCGCTTTTGCGGAGGAAGGCTTTATTGCATCCGCAACGCCGATTATTCCGCAGTACATGCCGTCAACGGCGAGCATCAGCGGTGTGCAGCCGGACAAAGTAAGCTCGTTGAGTGCGGCTTTATCGTATTCGATTTCCGTTTCGGAAAAAAGTCGTTCGTTCCCGATAAGAATGCTTTTGCCGTCAACAATCGCTTTCCCACCGCGTCCCGCAAGGGCTTCGAATTCCTTCGGTGCGGAGAACGGAATACTTTTTTTCAGAAGCATAGTCCGTGACTGCCCGCGCAAGCGGGTGTTCGCTGGAGGCCTCACCGCATGCAAAAAGGTGCAGAAACTCTTTTTCGTCAATGCCGTGCGGAATAACTTTTTCAACAACCGGGCGCCCCTCTGTGATTGTGCCTGTTTTATCAAGAATAATCGTGTCAATTTTGCAGGCATGTTCAAGAGCTTCACCGTTTTTGATAAAAATGCCGAGTGATGCGCCGCGCCCCATGCCGACCATGATAGCCGTCGGAGTTGCAAGCCCGAGTGCGCAGGGGCAGGCGATAACAAGTACCGAAACGAAAATCTTAAGCGCAATGCCGAAGCTTTGCCCTGCAAGCAGCCAAATGACTGCGCTTACGAGTGCAATTGCGCCGACAGCGGGCACAAATATGCCGCTGATTTTGTCTGCAAGCCCGGCAATGGGAGCTTTACTGCCCTGCGCCTGCTCAACCATGCGAACCATGCCGGAAAGAACGGTATCATCGCCGACGCGGCGCGTTTTGTATGTGAAACTGCCGCTGAGATTGACACTGCCGCCGATGACCTCGTCCCCGGGCTGTTTATCGACAGGAATGCTTTCGCCGCTGAGCATGGATTCATCAACACTTGTTGTGCCGTCGATTATTTCGCCGTCAACGGGGATGCGCTCACCGGGGCGAACGCGGATGATCTCACCCACAACAAGCTCATCAACGTCAACCTGCTTTTCGCTTCCGTCTTTTGCAACAACACATGCGGTGTCCGGTGCAAGCCCGATGAGCTTTGCAATGGCATCGCCCGTGCGGGATTTTGCACGCTGTTCGAGGTATTTGCCCAACATGACGAGAGTGATGATAACGCCGGCGGATTCGAAATACAGCCCTTCATGCATCATATGATGCTGTCCTTTGAATATCAGTACGGTTGAGTAAACGGAATAGGCAATTGATGCAATTGTGCCGACGGCAATAAGCGAATCCATATTCGGGTGCAGTCCGAATATCGCCTTGATTCCGCGCACATAGAATGCTCTGCCGGCAAAAAGCACGGGCAGCAGCAGAATCATCTGCGTAACGGCGAAAGCCCGCGGTTCGGTGATGAACGCGGGGACAGGAAGCCCTACCATGTGCCCCATTGAAATATAAAAGAGCGGAATTGCAAACACTGCGGCAAGGATAAGGTTGCTGCGCCTTTTTTGATGTCAAGCCGACGCCGCTCGGCATCGATAGCGGATTGCTTCTTCGCCGAAACGACCGGAGCAATGCCGAAACCGACTTTTTGCACGGCGGCAAAAATTTCATCGGAAAGGTCATTTGTACTTCGTACAAAAAGCTTTTCTGTTGAAAGATTGACGCTTGCAGCGTCAACTCCGGAAATACGGCGAACGGCGCGTTCAACCGAGGCGGAGCAGGCGGCGCAGCTCATTCCGCTGATTGAATATTCCTTTATCATAGAAAGAAAACCTCCTGTAAGCATAATTGCGGATTGCCCGATGCAAGGCGTGATGCGTAAGCATGGGCTAACCGCAGCTCTATTTTACAACATTTTCCGTTTGGGGGCAACGGGTTTCGATAAAAAACAGCGTTGAATCCGCTGTCGATTCGGGAGCGCTGTTTTCATGGAAACAATAAATTCAAAGCTCCTTTGCAAAGCCAAATTGTTATGCACATGCATGATATATGATTACTTTGCGCAGCCGAATTATGCAGAACAACATATAATGCACGGGTCTGCTCATATTATTATTGCATGAGGAACGAAACAGAATGCAAAAATATCGCATGAGCAAGGCAACGGGTGCTTTGCTGACGAAGCTTGATCTGCCGGAGGGTACGCTTGACAACGTGCCGTGCATACGCATATTCGGAAGAAATACTGCGGAAATAGAGAATCACCGCGGCGTGCTGGAATTTTCGGATTCAAAGGTTCGGCTGCATACCGCACTTGGAATACTGAGCATTGCCGGAACCGAACTCAGAATCTGCTGCGCGGATAAGCAGACCGTTGTATGCACGGGCGAAATAGCTGCGGTCGAATATGAAAGCTCACGCTGAAGACCGTGGTCGGCGGGCACGGGAAATGATTCGAATACATCATTCTGCAAAGAAAAATAGAAGGAAATCGGAGCGGCGAACAGATATATGTTTTTGTGGAAATTTACTCGGGGATATGTTAAAATAAGGATGAGGTGCATGCGCCCGGAAAAAATGGTTAATCTTTTGCTGGCGGAGGGCATATCTCTGCACAATATCGAGCGCGAAAATAAAAGCACGATAACAGCCGTCACGGAGACAGGCAACTGCATGCCGCTTGTTGAGTTGACGGAATTGCACGGCGGGGAAGCGTGCGTTCTTGAACAGCGCGGGCTGCCTGTGCTGCTGAGAGCACTTAAATCGCGTTTCATGCTGATTGCAGTATTGATTATCGGCTTTGCAGCCATGTGCATATTGTCGCACCGAGTGCTGCTGATTGATATTTCCGGATGTGATGCGTTGGAGCCGTCCGAAATTCTTTCGGTGGTTGCGGATTGCGGAGTACGCATAGGAATGCCGTCAGCCAAGTTGAATGCTGAGCGCGTTGCCGATTCGCTTCTGAATGCACTGCCGACGTTGAGCTTTGCGGATGCGGGTATTTGCGGCGTTGTGCTGAAAATCAACGTCAGTGAATACAATTCCGTTGCCTCGACGGAAGAAAACACGGAACCTTGCGGCATATATGCTGACAAGGACTGCGTAATCCTCAGCATAGTTGCAAACAAAGGCAATGCTGCCGTCAGAAAGGGCGCAGCTGTTCGGCAGGGACAGCTTTTGATTGATGGGGATATAACCCCGGAAGGTTCGTCGGAGCGCGTGCTTGTGCATTCCCGCGGAACAATAACGGGTCAGGTTGCTTATCGGTTTTCTGCTGAAATCGGAAAAACTGCTCCCAAACTTTGCCAAAGCGGGAACAGCTGCGAATACACGCAAATAAGTTTTCCGACCCTATTTAAAGGAAAGAAAATTACTCGGGAATCCCGCGTGCTCTATGATGAATTTGAAATTATGCTTGAATCCTGCGAAACATTGGATGCAGGGCTTCTGCCTGTCCGTGTTTACAAAGGCAGGGCGCATGAGCTTGTTGTTGCGGAAAAAAATCTTACATACGATGAGATGACAGCAGCAGCGAACGCGAAGCTTGACGCCGAAATGAAATCATCGATTCCGAAGGATGCAAGAATAATTGCAAAATCGACCGATTTCATACAGCAAGCGGACGGAACGCTTATTGCCGTTTTGAATGTTCAAACGATTGAAAACATCGGATACATTCAGTATTACTGATTGAAAATCAACAAGGCGCGAAGCGGAAAGTTTGAAATTGCTTTAAACGATACGACCGACGCGAAACTGTGTTTATTCCGCGGCTTTTAAGCAAAAAGTCCGACCGAGGTTGTAATCATAAAAAACAGGATATGCAAAATAAGGGAAAAGAACATATGCCGACTGAGAAAAGATACGAAATAAACGAATTGACGGATACGGAAAGCACTGCCGATGCAGGCAATATGCTCAACGGCAAGGCAGTTGTTGATGAACCGACCGTGACCGAATTTACGGAGATTGAGTCCATGGACGAGATAATAAAACTGTTCGGCGTCTTTGACGAAAATCTCAAAATAATCGAAGCCGAAACCGGCACGAACATCGCTGCCGATTCCGAAAAAGATCAATATCAGCGGAAAGCAGAGTGCAGTAGATATTGCGCGCAATGTAGTTGAAAAACTGCTTTCGCTGATTAAACGCGGTGAGAGTATTGACAGAGGGCGCATACGATACGCAATTGACCTTGCGCGGGAAGGCAATTCGGAGTTGATCCTTGAGCTTGCGGATGATGTCATTGCATTCACAAGCAAGGGCAAGCAGATAAAGTGCAAAACACTGGGGCAGAAGCGTTACATAAACGCACTGAAACACAACACGGTTGTTTTCGGAGTGGGTCCTGCGGGCACGGGCAAAACATATCTTGCGGTTGCAATGGCCGTGCTTGCATACAAAAAAACAAGGAAGTCAGCCGAATCATCCTCACAAGGCCCGCGGTGGAAGCGGGGGAGAAGCTCGGATTCCTGCCGGGAGATCTGCAAAACAAAGTTGACCCTTACCTGCGACCGCTCTACGATGCGCTTTATGATTTTCTCGGTTCGGAAAACTTCCGCATTTTATCTGAGCGCGGGGTGATCGAGGTTGCCCCGCTTGCATACATGCGCGGACGAACGTTGAATGATGCGTATATTATTTTGGATGAAGCGCAGAACTGCACCGTTGAACAGATGAAAATGTTCCTTACGCGCTTTGGCGAGGGTTCACGTGTCGTTGTGACGGGTGACATTACTCAGATAGATCTCCCGCGGGAAAAAACAAGCGGACTTATTCATGCGCTTCGCGTTTTGAATGACGTTGAAGGTTTGAGCATCGTTTATCTCACTGCGCGGGATGTTGTTCGTCATGAAATGGTTCAGCGCATTGTTCGTGCATATGAAAAAGCGGCGGAACGTGCCGCAGAACGTGCGGCGGAGCGCGCTGCTGCCGTCCGTGACGGAGAACAAGTCAACGACGGAGAGCACAGCCGCTCCGGTTCGCGAAGCGAACGGGATGACGGTTTCAGACCGGCAAAACGCTGAAAAGCTTTGCGAAAACTTTGCTTCAAGGTAATGCACGGCGGAAGAGAACGGTCGGGATTTTCTCCGATTTTTATAATCAGATAAAAGCAACAGGAGGACAAAATGCAGAGACAAGCCAAAAAACGCAGCGGAGATGCCGGCGGGGCGGCGGAACAAAAGGGCCGTCACCCCGCGAAGCGCGTTTATCGTGCTTGCTTGCACGGCAATTGCAGAGTATTTCGCCTTTTATCTGCGTCTTGCGGATGCGGGCGCAAAAGCGGGAATTCCCCACGGCGGGTATGTGATGTGCGCATTGATTTGCGGAGTTGCTTCACTTGCAACAACGGCGGGATTCGGCTTGCTTTTGTTTGCGGAAAGAAACCGTATAACGAAAAATCTTAAGCAGCTGTTGATAACAGTAATTCTTCTTCTTGTTTCAACGGTGCTGAGTGTGTTTACGACCTGCGTCGGATATGCTTTTACAGCGGCATTCCTCGGGATTATTCTTGCCGCATTGCTTGTCGGAAGACATTGTGCATACGCATGCACAGCCATGCTGGCAGTATATGCAGCTCTGTTTGCCTGTTTGCCCGATGCTGCTCTTGCATACAAGCCGTTGTCAATGCTTGCTGCTGTTTCAGCCGGCGGTTTTGCTGCGGTGATTGCACTGAAAATCAACAAAGGAAGAACTTCGCCGATTATTTCCGGCGTCATCGGCGGGATTGTTTCAGGTATTATCCTTATCTGTGTACAAGCCTTCTTCGGTGTCCGTATTACCGATGTGCTTCTTGACGCCTGCGGCCTGCTTGCAAGCTCTGCGTTGTGCGGCGTGCTTGCAGTCGGGCTGATGCCTGTGTGCGAAAGCATTTTCGATGTAACAACCGAAACGAGACTCAATGACCTTTTGAACAATAACAACCCGTTATTAAAGCGGCTGATGTTTGAAGCACCGGGGACATATCATCATTCCATTCTTGTTGCGGCACTTGCGGAATCGGCGGCGGACGAGGTGGATGCGAACTCACTTTTATGCAAGGTTGCAGCGTATTACCATGATGTCGGCAAACTCACAAGCCCCGCACATTTTATAGAAAATCAGCGTGACTATAACATTCACGATGAACTTCCGCCGGAGGAGAGTGCACGCCGGATAATTTCTCACCAAAGTGACGGAGTGACCTTGCTCAAAAAGCATAAATTCCCGTCCGACGTGATTGAAATTGTTGCGCAGCATCACGGTGATTCAATAGTACGCTTTTTCTATAACAAGGCCGTGAATGATGCGGGTTCGCCCGAGGAGGTTGATGCCGCTGTTTACCGCTACAAAGCAAACAAACCTTCCACCAAGGAAAGCGCGATAATAATGCTTGCCGATTGCTGCGAGCCGGCTGTGCGCTCGATGAAAAATCCGACTCATGAGATGATTGCGGATAAAGTTCACGAAGTGATAAACGGCCTTTGGCTGCGTGAGGACGGGCAGCTCAGCGAATCACCGCTTACGGCAAAAGATATCAAAAAAATTGAGCAGAGCTTTTTAAAAACTCTTTCGGCTCAGTATCATGAAAGGGTGGAATATCCGCCTTTAGAGGAAAAAACAAGTGAACAGCAAGTATGAAGACACAATAAAAAAGAACGGTGAAGACCGAACCGAACGGAACATTAAATCCTCTGCGGTGAGCATTGAAACCATGAATTTTGATGCGGCACAGTCGGAAACCGATGCGGTGCAGAGGGCCGCGCTTTCCGCTCTTGCGATTGAGGGTGCGGTCGGGCGCAGCGTTTCGATCGTTTTGACAGACGATGAAACGATTCATGCTTACAACCGCGAATATCGCGGTGTTGACAGGGCGACGGATGTTTTGAGTTTCCCTGCGGATGAAGGTGATGAAATACTCAGCATTCCGGATGATTTCCTGGGCGATATTATGATTTCGGTTCCGCGCGCTGCGGAACAGGGCGCAGCCCTCGGGCATTCGACGGAGCGCGAACTGATGTTCCTTACCGTTCACGGAGTGCTGCATCTTTTGGGCTTCGATCATATGCGGCCGGAGGATGAAACGGCTATGCTTGAACATCAGCGGAGAATAATGTCCGCAATTGCAAAACAAATTGATGGATGCACGGGTAAATATGAATGGTTTTGAACTGACGGAACAAAAGATTGATCAGCTCGTTGAACTTGCACTCAGGGCACGCGAACGCGCATATGTGCCTTATTCGCATTTTCGCGTCGGGGCTTGCCTGATGTCAAAAAACGGAACGCTGTATTGCGGCTGCAATATAGAAAACGCCGCTTATTCGCCCACAAACTGTGCGGAACGGACGGCGGTATTTAAAGCGGTTTACGAGGGGGAACGTCAGTTTTCAGCAATTGCCGTTGCTTCGGACAGCGAAAATTTTACGGCCCCGTGCGGGGTATGCAGGCAGGTGCTTGCGGAGTTCTGTGATGCGGAAATGCCTGTTATATGCATAAATCGGGAAGGCAAATACAGAATTCTTTCCCTCGGCGAACTTCTGCCCTTTGCGTTCTCAAAAAAAAGATATGGAGTAAACAATGACACAAACACAGAATAAATCAGCATACAGATCCGGATTCGTAACAATAATCGGTTCTCCGAATGTCGGAAAATCAACATTGATGAACCGCATGGTCGGGCAAAAAATCAGCATTGTTTCCGACAGAGCGCAAACAACGCGCAACAGGATAACGGGCATTGTGTCAAGAAAGGATTACCAGATAATTTTTCTTGACACTCCCGGAGTGACGGCACCGAAAAATCGTTTGGGCGAATACATGCTGAAAGTCGCATTTGATGCCGTGAACGAGGTTGAAGCGATACTTTTAATGCTTGACGCTTCCGTCGGCATACGCGAAAAGGATGAATTGCTGCTGTCCCGGCTCGGCGAACGATGCGGAAAAACAGCTGTGGTTGCCGCAATTAACAAAAGCGACCTTGTAAGTCTCGGAGATATCGACGAGATTCGCGAACGGCTTGAAAAAGAACCTTACATAAAAGATATTGTTGCAATAAGCGCGGAGACGGGCCGAAATGTGGATAAACTTGAAGCGATTCTTTGCAAATACCTGACCGAAGGCCCGCAGTATTATCGTGACGATATGGTGACGGATCAGCCTATGTGGGCGATCTGCGGTGAAATGATACGTGAAAACGCATTGAAACTGCTGCGGGATGAGATACCGCACGGCATAGGCATAGGCATTGACAAAATCAAGCTCCGTGAAGACGGAATACACGATGTTTTTGCAACAATTTATTGCGAGCGCGAAACACACAAAGGCATCATAATCGGACACGGCGGGAGAATGCTCAAACGCATCGGTTCGGAAGCGCGGCGTGATATAGAATGGCTTTTCGGAACAAAGGTGAACCTTCAGCTTTGGGTAAAGGTTCGTCCCGACTGGCGCAACAGTGCTTCCGCGTTGAAAGAATTCGGCTTTACTCCCGATTTTTAAGCGACGGACGACATTTGGCGGAAGAGCGGTGCCGATTTTGCAATAATCGCCGATTATTCATCCTTGCGCTGCCCGAAGGCACGGCGGTACCTGAGATAAGCTTCAACATTTCCCGTTGCGGCAAAATCGGCCCAAAGAGATTTTTGTGCTTTTTCGCTGCTTGGAGCCCTGTCGCTTTTTTTGCGAAATGTTTCGGAAAAGAGCGGTTCCTGATTGTCCGCGGTGCCGCTTTCTGTGACTGAATGGTTCATCATGTCCTCCTTTTTCGTTGCGGTAACAGATTCGGGAATACTTCGAGCTGCCTTATCGAAGTGAGCTTAGTGTTCCCGAAAAACGAAAAAAAAACACATGGGCTTTCAAACGTGCTTACCGGTGTCGGTAAGGTGTGCGGAGCAGCGCGATACGGCGGTATGAATTCAATATGGCATTTGAAACACTGAACGGAATAGTATTGAGATATGCGAATTATCGCGACAACGACCGCATACTGACCGTCCTCACGCAGGAACGCGGTGCTGTCGCTGTTACCGTGCGCAACTGCCGAAAAAAAAGCTCCGTTTCAACTGACGCAGTTTCAGAGCAGTGCTGCTACGGTGAGTTTGTTGTGTATGAACGCGGCGGAATATTGTACGCTTCGTCAACAGCAATTAAGGAATCGTTTTATCCGATAAGGGAGGACTACGAAAAGCTTGTTTCAGCAAACCAGATTCTTCGTTTTGCGGAAATTATTGCGTATAACCATGGCGGCGCGGAACTTTTTCCTTTGTGCTACCATGCAATGAGCTTTCTTGCGTACGGAGACAACAATCCGATAGACATTGAACTCTGTTCCACGGCAAAAATGCTCTGCCTTGCCGGCTATAAACCCGTCCTGACGCATTGCGTACGCTGCGGGAAGGATTTGCGAAAGCAGAAGGAGGTTGCATTTTCAAAAGTGCAGGGAGGAACCCTTTGCGATTATTGCGGTGTCGGCTGCCGCGTGATCAGCGCGCTTTCGGCTGAAGCGCTGCGCCGCATGATTCTGCTGCCGCTGCCGCAAATGGGAAGAGTTAAACTGCCCGACAATGTGCGAAAAGAGCTGGATTTGATTATCTATGAGTATGCGGAGTATTCCTTTGAGCAAATAATCAAAGTACGCGGAAAATAAATATATTGTCAAAAGCCCTTGCATTTTAAGTCGGTTGAGGTATAATAGCAACTGTTGAGAAAATAGTATTCCTCCTTAGCTCAGTCGGTAGAGCATGCGGCTGTTAACCGCAGTGTCGTTGGTTCGAGTCCAACAGGGGGAGCCACAAAACAGCATTTCATGTTGAAATGCTGTTTTTTTATTTCATTTTAATCAGTGAACGGAGCGGGGTATGAAGTGCAGAAATAAGGCGCTGCATGACAATGCGGCAAATATTGTCACTTTGACGCGGATTGCTGCTGTTATCACAATTTATGCTTGCAGCGTTGCTGCGGGATTCGTCGCGCTGAGATGGTTTATTATGAGGTACACCATCGCAAACAGGATTACCGGCTGCTTGCTGTTCTTGCTCCCGCTTGCAAACATGCTCTTTTCCGGCAAAGAGCAGGCATTGACTGCAATTGCTGTTTGCAATGCCTGTGCCTGTTTCGCTGCTTTGAAAGCAGCGGTTTGGGAGGCGATGATGACCTTCATGGAGATTGCCGGAAATTCAAACGGGAATGCAGGCGGCGGTTGATGCATAAACACAGACCTATGCTCCAAACAAATACAAATATTATATTGAGCCCGTGCAACAATGAGCACGATGTTATATTTGCAAAAGGGTATTGCATAATACGTCCAATGGGTGTATAATACATCTTGTTAGAAGGAACTGATGTTCAAATTCAATATTCCTCCTTAGCTCAGTCGGTAGAGCATGCGGCTGTTAACCGCAGTGTCGTTGGTTCGAGTCCAACAGGGGGAGCCAAAAGCCTTTTGCCGATCGGCAGAAGGCTTTATTCGTACTGTTTTTTGTTTCAATCAAGCCCTCGCCGAATGCCGCGGCGAGGGCTTGTGCATAATGCTGTGTTAATTTAATGATTGCTCACCGTGATTGCTCACCGTCTGAGCGGCGTTCTTCCCGCGGACATGTAGCCATCCTTCTCATACATCGCAATGTAGTTTTTGAAGAGCGTGCAGAATTCGGCATTGGTCGGTGCTTTTTCAAGCATGTTGATAACCTGTTCCGTAACTTCTGCTGTATTTCCGCCGGAGAGCATCCTGCGCATACGGGTGACGCAGTCAAGCTCATCATCCGTGAGAAGCAGCTCCTCGCGTCTTGTGCCGGACTTATATATGTCAACGGCAGGGAAGATGCGCTTTTCGGAAAGCTTGCGATCCAGATGAATCTCCATGTTTCCTGTGCCTTTAAACTCTTCATAGACCATATCGTCCATGCGGGAACCGGTTTCAACAAGTGCGGTTGCAATAACCGTGAGACTTCCGCCGTCTTCAATGTTGCGTGCAGCACCGAAGAAACGCTTGGGTTTATGCAGCGCACCGGGATCCATTCCGCCGGACAGGGTTTTGCCGGTGGAATTGATGGTCAGGTTATAGGCACGGGCAAGCCTTGTGATGGAGTCCATAAGAACGACAACATCCTTGCCCATTTCAACAAGGCGCATGGAACGTTCCATAACCATTTCGGCAACGCGGGTGTGATGCTCGGGAAGTTCGTCAAAAGTTGAATAAACAACTTCGCCCTTAATTGAGCGCTGCATATCGGTAACTTCCTCGGGACGTTCATCGATTAAGAGAACAATAAGATGAACATCGGGATAGTTTTGAGCAATACCGTTTGCAATGGACTTAAGCAGGGTGGTTTTTCCTGCCTTGGGTTGAGAAACAATAAGGCCTCTCTGACCTTTGCCGATGGGGGAGATCAGGTCTATAAGCCGAATTGCAAGTGCCTTTTGGCTGTTTCCGGGTGTTTCAAGGGTGAATCGCTCGTTCGGGAAGATAGGGACGAGATCCTCAAAAGGCTTGCGCAGCGCGGCTTCTTCGGGACTGATGCCGTTGATCGCCGTGATGTACATAAGAGCAACATAGCGATTGTTCTCTCTTGTCTGGCGCGTTTTGCCTGTTACAAGATCGCCGGTGCGGAGGCGGAAACGGCGGATTTGGGAGTTTGAAACATAAACATCGTTCGTTCCGGGAAGGTAGTTGTCGCGCCTGAGAAAGCCGTATCCGTCGGACATAATTTCAAGGATGCCCTCGGCATCATCGCATTCACCGGCTTCGATCATTTCGGGAACGGCAGGGTTGCTCGTTCCGTATTCGGCGTTGTAGTAACCCTCCTGCCTTGCAGGATAATTCGCACCGGGCATGACGGGATTTTGTATACCCTGCCGCAGGCTGACGATAGGCACTGTCCTGCTGCGGATAAGTGGGCTGGAAACCGCTCTGGGGTTGGGCAGCATAACCCTGCTGAGCATAAAAATCCTGCTGCGGGAAAAGGGTTTGCTGCTGATAAGGATCCTGTGGCTGCTGGCGGAAAGAATCATTTCCGCGCTGCTGACGATAGCTTGAATCGTTGGAGGAATACTGCTCGTTTCTGGGCTGACGATAGCTGCCTGAATTATTGCCTGCGGGGTAGTTTTGCCCGCTGCGGCTGTAACTGCGGCTGTCACGCGCAGAAGAATAAGCACTGCGATCATAGCCTTTTGAATAAGGCTGACTGCCGTAACTCTGCTGACGTGAGCTGTTGTATCCGAGTGTAAAGCCCGAACGCGGGTTTTCCTGTGCGGGTGCGGAGTGAGACTGCATCGGGATTGAAGCGGCCATTTGAGCCGGTGCGGAAACAGTTCCCTGAGCGGGCTTCGGCGCGGCAGGCTGGAACTGCGGAGCCGCGGAAGGCTTGGGCATTTCAAAGGTCGGAGCGGGTATTTGGGTCGGAGCGGGTATTTGTTCCGACACTGTTTTTGCAGCGGCGGCAGCGGGCTGCGGTTCCGAGGGTGCGGCAGCGGGCTGTGTGCCGGCAGCGGGCTGCGAGGTTTCGGAAACAACGGGGGGAGTTCCTGCATCCTTTGCAGCTTTGGCGGCTTGCTTCGCTCTTGCGGCGGCAATGGGATCAGGCATTTGACTGAGTTGACTGTAAGCACCGAAAATCGGCTGGTTTTTGGCGACAATGCCGCCGTTCATAATAATCTCGACAAGTTCTGCTTTTCGATATTTAGTAATAGATTTAACGCCCTGAGCCTTTGCAATTTCGCGCAAGCTTTCCAAGCTTTTTTTTCGAGCAGCTGCTCTCTGGTCATAGTATTACCTCACACAAAGTTTAGTCTTTTTATATCAATGGTATGACATATTCCAATAGCTCTGACGAATGTGAAAAACGGAGCTAAGAATTCAATCTGTTTTCAATTCAGCATACCAATATCTCGCATTCATATCATACTCCCGAAATGCATTTTCGTCAAGAGCAATTTTTCCGTTTCGAGCGGGTTATCTTGCCGTTTGATACAAGTTTTTGCTTTTTTTCCCCACAAAAAACTCAAAAAGCGAAAATATATTTTTTAACATGCAGCGGCAAAGAAAAAAATCAACGCCGTCACAGTGCGGACAGACTGATAAAATTGCAGCATAAATGCTCTTTATAACACCTATGCGCGCATCGTAAATGATATAACCGGAATTGAAAACTGACATAAAACATCGATTATTTGCTATAAAACTACACGTTTACTTAATATCGAAAAGACTTCGGCCGAGTCATCGGTGTCAGCATAATGCCGTGCAGGCATGCATACAGTGTAAAGGACACAGGGGGGAGACCGGTTACGGATTTCCCGAGAAAACAATGAACAGTTCAGTGTATTCCGAAAAGGAAAGCTTGAGTTGTCGGTGTTGTTCCGAAGCCTGTCGGCAGATAAGCCGCAGTTTCGGCAGTAAAAAACATATAGAAGAGAGAGGAGAAACAAAATGAATGACAGACCGTGTATCGAAGGGAGCACGCTCAGGCTGCGCACGCATTCCGTGCATATTGAGAACAGGGAGCTTGCAAGCATCACAGGAGTTAAGGATGTCGGCAGTTTCAACGAAAGCATGGTTGTGCTTATGACGGAGGGCGGAGGACTTACAGTGGAGGGAACCGAACTCCATATTACGAAGCTGAACCTTGATGAAGGACAGGTTATCATAGAAGGACAAATTATTGCCTTTGAATATGATGATGTTCCCGTTCAGCGCGGTTCGTTTTTTTCAAGAATGTTCAGATAAACCCGCGACAGCCGCGGGCAGTTTATGTCGAAAAGGCTGAAAGCGAAAGGAGGTAAAACGTGCAGGATGCAGAACACCCTGAACCAGATACCTGTTTTTTTGTGCTGTCTTTGGTGCGGATTGGCAGCAGGCATCATTTATGATTTATTCAGATTGGTAAGGATAAGGGGAAATCGATTTGCGACAGCGGCGGCGGATACGCTTTTCGGTGCAATTGCAATCGGCATTACGGCGGGCGCACTGCTTTATTGCGACCACGGCAAGATAAGATTTTTCACGCTGTTTGCGATTGCCGCAGGTGCGCTTCTGTGGCAGATCCTTCCCGGGAAACTGCTCAGAATAATGATTATGAAGCTTAAACGCAGCATTGGGCACTGAACACAAAAAGCCGCACAATTGATTAAACACATACATAAAAAAAGCGGGTGCATCGTTTTGGTGCATCCGCTTCTTTTGCCCGGGAATATTCCGAACAATTTGCTCATTGCGAAAAAGGCTTAAATTTTCGGCATTTTTCGCAGGTATGCAGTTTAACGGAATTTTCCGAACTCTGCTGCTCCGTATAGTGCGAGAGGAAGCACTCGTTAACGCACGGTAATGGCCGCGCGGAGTGCGGTGAGTGCATCTTCAACGGTGATAAGTCCGTCGCCGTCCATGTCCGCAGCTGCGGCCTGTGCGGGAGTGAACTCAAGCAGCTGCATGGCATTGCGCATTATCATGAGAGCATCGGATATTGTAACGGCTCCGTCTCCGTCAACATCGCCCAAAACGCCGACAGCCGGAAGAATGCACACCTCGTCAACATAAACGCAGTCATCGCCCTGATCGCGTGAGCCGTCCTTTTGATATGTCCATTCAAAGATGTATTCACCGTCCGCGGGTACCGTATAGATGAAGTTTGCCCAATCGTTGTCGGTGCCGCCCGTCGTTGCTTCAACATTTCCGTTGACAATGAATGCCGCATAGTCCCAAGTGCCGCCCTCGCTGCTTGCCAGCCAGTCAAAACTGAGCCTGTCGCCTGCATGAAGTGTTCCGGCATTGAGCCTGATGCCTGTTGAAGTTCCCGCCATGCCGTTGATAGTTGATTTTGCAGCCGTTCTCCCCGCAAAGGTTTCGCTGTCAACCGCCCATGGATGAGCGGTATCGTTCGAGAAAACGAGTGAACCGCTCGAAACGTTAAGTGCATCGCTGATTGGCGCATCAATAACGGCGGAATCAACAACCGTAAGGGAACAGCTGTCGGTAAAGCCGCCTTCGGTCGTTGCTGCAATGATATCGGCGGTGCCGGGTGCAACGGCGGTAACAACGCCGTCGGCATTGACGGTTGCAACCGATTCATTGCTGCTGCTCCAGGAAACGCTTGCATCGGCAACATTTGAGGGGTAAACCTCTGCATTCAGCGCAAGCTGTCCGCCGGTGTACATCTCGGCAGTTTCGGGGGTAACGTTGACACCTTCCACCGGTGAAGTGCTTTGGCTTTCAACAACAAGGTTATCGACCCAGCTCATATTGGAGCCGTCAACGGGGGAGTTATCCTTGTGAAGATTCCATGTGATGACATATTGCCCCGTTACGGGAATGACATATTCGTATGTGAGCCAGCCGGTTGAACCTGTGAGGTTTGCAACGTAGTCGTTATTGAACCAAAGTATCCAGCCGTGGAACATATAACGTGTGTCCGTCTTCCAATCAAAACGCACAACGCTGCCTGCGGTAAGAGTGCCGAGGTCAACTTGAAGCAGTGCTTCACCCTGAACGGTCATCGTTGAAGCAGCACAGAGCCTGCCGTCGCGAATCTCTGTTTCAAAGGGGTAATTTGCTGCATTGTTATAAGTATAGTTCGAACCCGTTCCGTTGACTGCATCATCAAGGGTCAGTCCGTCCGTGCTCGAAACAACGTTCACCGTGCAGGTTTTTATCTTGCTGCCGTCGATGCTTTGGGCTGTTACAAGTGCCGTTCCGGTTGCAACTGCGGTCATTTTGCCGCAATTGTCAACGCGGACTATGTTGGGGTTTGACGTTGCCCATGTGACTCCGCGCTCTGCATTTGCGGGTTCCATATATGCGGAAAGCTGTGCGGTCTGTCCGGGTACCATGTATGAAGTGTCAAGGCTAAGGTGCATATCCGTGAGCGGGAATTCGGGCGCATCGTAGAAATCGGGCACGGAGTACAGGCAGGTGACCTGCATCTTGCTGCCGTAAATGTTGCCGATAACGGTTGCGGTTCCGTCGATGGTATTCAGCTCACAGAGATTGCCCATGGTTGTATAATAGGTAAAAAGGTGGGGAGTGGTTGCACAGCTTGCCCAATAGAGCGTGTCGGTATTGTGATCCCATGCCATGGATTGAAGTCCGTCCGCAATGACGCCCGTAAAGCCGCATACTTCGCCCATGCCCTCGGTTTTTTCGATTGCATAAAGATTGCAGTCGTCACCGATACCGTAAAGCTGTCCGTCGGTGGAGCAGGCGAGAGCAAGCATTGCATCGGGGCCGACGAAACCGACCTCGGTAAGCGAACCGTCCGAAAGATTTACCGTGCAGAGAAGATCGCCGCTGACAGCATACATTGTGTAGGTTGAATAGTCGTATGCCATATCGGCGGCAACGGCTTCGGATGTGCCGAGAATGGTTTCTTCAAAAGTGAAAGCGTTCACTTTGCAGAAGTGGTAATTGCTTTCCTCCGCATAGCGATAGCCGTAAACGTAGCCGTTGTAAAATTCACCGGCAACGTAACCGCTTTCCGTAAAGTCGGATATGAAGCTTGCGCCTTCCGGATTGCCGGACGCCATTGAGACCCAGCCGTAAGGCCCGCCCATGAATTTTGAGTCGTGATAAAAATAGCTGAATCCGCGAAGCGTATCAGCCGGATGCGAGGCGGATTTGGAATCGCCGTATCCGTCGGATGAGTCGGCGGAAGCATGTGTCGCCGGGGCCGACAGTACGGGCAAAAGCCCGAATACCATAAGCACGGCGATGAGAAGCGAGATAAGTTTTTTCATTCTGAAACTGTCCTCCGTATATTTCTTTCTGCCCGACAGAGCATCGGACACATGTCGATTTTAGCATTGCGTATATTGAATGTCAACAGATATATTAATCATTTATATTGCATTTCCGCAGAACATGATTCGGAACGGGAGACAGAACAAAAAGGATGGCCCGAAACGACGAAAAGCGTCAAAACAAGTCAAAAAATGTATATTGTTGCGGAACTGTTGACAATGGGGCGGAAAAGTGTTTTAATATGCCTTGAGTTTAGCAATGCTTAACTCAAGGTTTAGCTTTCATGTTCGGCGCAGGGGGTGCGGAACTAAACACGGAGTTTAGTGATTCAAAACACCCGAAAAGCGCGGACTGCTGCTCGGAAAGGAGAGCGATACGGTGATCGACATCGGCGATAAAATCAAGCGAACTCGGCTGAAACTCGGACTGACGCAGGAGGAACTTGCGGCAAGAACCGAGCTTTCAAAAGGCTTTATTTCGCAGCTTGAACGCAATCTGACCTCGCCGTCCATTGCAACTCTTATCGACATCCTTGAAGCTTTGGGCACCGATATTGCCGATTTTTTCACAACCGGGGATGCGGATGAAAAAGTTGTCTTCACCCCGGACGACATGTTCGAAAGCGAAGATTCCGACCTTGGCTCAAAGGTCTGCTGGCTTGTTCCGAACGCTCAGAAAAACGATTTGGAACCCATTCTTGTGACGCTCGGCGAAGGAGGCAGAACTTTTGAGGATGAACCACACGAGGGTGAGGAGTTCGGATATGTGCTTTCCGGCAGTGTAATTCTTGTTATCGGCAGCAGAAAGCTTAAACTTCACAAAGGGGACAGCTTCTGCTTTAAACCGACGGAGAATCACTATATTGCCAATCTCTCAAAGCGCGAAGCGCGCGTGTTGTGGGTCGTGACCCCGCCGTCCTTCTGATAAAGATGCAGGATGACTTAAGGTTTATGTTCGTAACTGCTTTGCGGCAATGACATGACCCTCTTGAATGCAGTTGGGCTGCGTCCGCCGAATACGCGGCAGCTCAGGTAAAAAAACGAAAGATTCCCGCGTATGCCGACGGCACGGTGTGCGCAGACCGAAGGAACGTGCCGAAATCGGAGAAAGGGTGCTTTCGCAGCTGCGGAAGCGGGGTATAAATATGGAAAACAAACGCCTGATAGAGCTTGTCAATGTTTCAAAGGATTATGACGGTGATGTTGCGCTTAACAACATTAATCTTTACATCCGCGACGGTGAGTTTTTAACCCTTCTCGGCCCTTCCGGCTGCGGCAAAACGACCTTGCTCCGCCTTATTGCGGGTTTCATTATGCCGTCATCGGGCAAAATAATGATGGACGGAAAGGAGCTGACAAATGTTCCGCCGTATAAACGCAGAGTCAACACCGTATTCCAGAAATATGCGCTGTTTTCTCATCTTAACGTATTTGAAAACGTTGCTTTCGGCCTGAAAATACGCAAGCTGCCGAAGGATGAAATCAAACGCCGCGTCACGGAAATGCTTGAACTTGTTAACCTTGCGGGATATGAAAAACGTTATATTGACCAGCTTTCCGGCGGACAGCAGCAGCGCGTTGCCATTGCGCGTGCGCTTGTGAACGAACCGGAGGTGCTTCTGCTGGATGAGCCCCTCGGCGCACTCGATCTCAAACTCCGCAAGGAGATGCAGATAGAGCTTAAGCGTATGCAGAAAAAGCTTGGCATAACGTTTATCTTTGTTACTCACGACCAGGAGGAAGCCCTCACCATGAGTGACACCATTGCCGTTATGAATCACGGCATCATTCAGCAGATCGGCTGCCCGACAGATGTTTATAACGAGCCCAAAAACCGCTTTGTCGCAAGGTTCATCGGTGAGAGCAATATTTTTGAAGCAACCATGCGGCGTGATTACCTTGTGAATATTCACGGAATTGATTACGAATGCGTGGATGCGGGGTTCGGCACGGAACAACCCGTTGATGTTGTTATCCGTCCCGAGGATGTTGATTTCGTGCCGATAGGCAAAACTCCGCTGCACGGCGTTGTAACGAGTGTTCTTTTCATGGGCGTTCACTATGAATTCACCGTGGATTGCGACGGGCGCATATTCAAAGTTCATTCAACGGATTTCGTGCCCGTCGGCGAAACCGTCGGAATCGAAGTTCTTCCGGATGCTATTCACATTATGAACCCGGAGCGCAAACAACCGACGGAAGCTGCGGCGGAAGAACCTAAGCAGAACTTATGAACGGAAATATGCAGCAAATAAAAAGGAGGCAAAAAGCAAATCGATGAAAAGAACCCGTCTTGCTTATCCGTATATTTTCGTATGGATGCCGCTGTTCATAGTTGCTCCGATGCTTTTTGTTGCATACTATGCGTTCTTTGACAACGGCACATTCACAACCGAATACGTCAAACAGGTTTTTTCAAGCACGACCTATCTTCCCGCGCTGTGGAACTCCATCTGGATCGCATTGGCAACAACCGCCGTGTGCCTTCTTGCGGGATATCCGGTTGCGTATATTCTTTCGAACATGAAAAAACGTACTGCGGCATTGCTTTCGATACTGTTCATAATGCCGATGTGGATGAACATGCTGCTCAGAACTCTTGCGTGGAAGATAATTCTTTATGATGACGGAATCGTTGCAACGGTGCTCTCTTGGTTCGGCGCGACGGACGTTCAGCTCATCTACACGCCCGGCGCGGTTCTGATTGCAACAATATATGACTTTTTGCCCTTTATGATTCTGCCGATTTATACAACGCTCATAAAAATCGACAGATCCCATATCGAAGCGGCGCATGATCTCGGCGCGAACGGACTGAACACATTCCTTAGAGTTGTGCTCCCGCAGTCCGTTCCGGGAATCATTTCCGGAATAACCATGGTGTTTGTTCCCGCAATGTCGACTTTTGCTGTTTCAACAATGCTCGGCGGCAAAAAAATCGTGTTGTTCGGTCAGCTGATCGAAGAAAAATTCCTCATTAACAAATCGTTCGGTGTCGGTTCAACATTGTCGCTCGTGCTGATTATTCTTGTTATAATTTCAATGGTCATAATGCGCAGAGCGGACAGAGACGAAGGCAGGGAAGGAGGAACCCTCTGGTGAAAAAGTTCGGCAAATTCTTAAAGGGAGCATACCTCGGCATTGTCGTGCTGTTTATGTATCTTCCCATTGCGGTAATGCTCGTTATGTCGTTCACCGATTCGCGTTCGGCTGCAATATGGAACGGATTCTCGTTCGGTGCATACACTGCGCTTTTCTCCGACGGCGATGTTATGGATGCATTGCTGACAACGCTGCTCGTTGCAGTGATTTCAAGCATTCTTGCAACCGTTATCGGCACGGCAACAGCAATTGGTCTGCATTCCATGAAAAAGCGTCCCCGTGCCGTTGTTGAGTCGATAACTCAGCTCCCGATGGTCAATCCGGACCTTGTGACCGGTATTTCAATGATGCTTCTGTTTGCATTTATTGGCATAAAACAAAACGTGGGCATAACTCGAATGGTGATTGCACACATAACGTTTAATATACCGTACGTAATCTTTTCTGTTCTGCCGAAATTGCGTCAAAGCAGCGACTCGCTGTATGAAGCGGCGATGGATTTGGGATGCAGCCCGGTAAAAGCTCTTGCAAAGGTCGTTATTCCCGATATCATGCCCGGAATCGTTTCCGGTCTTCTGCTTGCGTTCACGCTCAGCATAGATGATTTTGCAATAAGCCTTTTTACCGGCGGAACGAGCACGAACCTTGCAATGCTGATTTATTCAAAAACGGCAAAGGGAGGCGTTCACACAAAATTCTGCGCGCTTTCGGCATTGATGTTTGTGGTTGTCGGCACGCTGCTTCTGATTGTAAATCTGCGCAGCATTCGACAGGAGAAGGAAGCCGAACAGCAGCGGCGGAAAGTTGCACAGAAAAACTGAATCCCGGCGCCGCACAGCTCGTCTTTTTGCGGACAACGGCAGCAGCCGGTTAAATCTATTGGTTATTTTGCTGAAAAGCATAAAACATAAAAACGGAGGAAAAATAATGAAAAAACTTGTTTCACTGCTTCTTGCGGCAGCAATGCTCGCGCTGGTCGTTCCGGTTTTTACCGGCTGCAGCTCGGACAAAACTCTCAACCTTCTCAACTGGGGCGACTATCTTGAGCCTTCTCTGAAGGATGAGTTCAAACGCCGCACCGGGATAACAATAAAAGAAAAAGTCGTCACCAGCAACGAGGAAATGATGATTCAGCTTCAGGCCGATGATTGTCCGTATGACCTTTGCATTCCGTCCGATTATGCAATTGAGCGCATGATCGGTGAAGGCCGCCTTGCAAAGATTGATTGCAGCAGCCTTAAAAACTACGAGAACATCGGTGAGGCATACCGCAACCTTGCGTATGACCCGACGAATGAGTATTCGGTTCCGTATACATGGGGAGTTCTCGGCATTCTGTATAACAAAACGATGGTTGATGAAGCGGATCTCGGGCACTGGAATGTTCTTTGGAATGAAAAGTATTCTCAGGAAATATACATGTACGACAGCGTTCGCGATGCAATGGCAGCAGCACTTATTTACTGCGGCTACGATATCAACACCGACAATGCGGACGAAATAAAGCAGGCTGCCGACGCTCTTATTGAGCAGAAACCCCTTGTTAAGGCGTATCTCACGGATGATGTTAAGGACAGCATGATTCAGGGCAGCGGCGCACTTGCGCTTGTTTATTCCGGTGATGCAGTATGGTGCATGCAGGAAAACGAGGATCTCGGATTTTTCGTGCCGGAAGAAGGCAGCAACATCTATTTCGACAGCATTGTTATAACCGCAACAAGCAGCAAAAAGGAAATGGCGGAACAGTTCATCGATTTCCTGCTTGAACCCGAAGTTGCGGCGAAGAACATCGAATTCATCGGATACTCTTCCGCAAACACAAAGGTTCTCGACATTCTCGGGGATGAGTGGGCAAACAACACTGCATACAATGTTCCCGAAGAGGCCGTTAAGAAGAGCGTTATTTATCGCGATCTCAGCGACAAGATCGACATCTATAACGCACAATGGGATAGAATTTTCAAATAAGGCCAATCCTTAATAGTATGAGCTTATACGCCGCAGCCGGAACCGACAGCAATGCCGCAGCCGTGTCTGCGGCGGTTTGCACAGCGAACGAGGATAAAAATATATAATCATTTATCTTGCAAAAAAGGAAGAATTATGATAGAATTCTTGGATAATTACAGTATACGAGGTGCAATATGATAAGGTTGTACGAATTGCATAAATGCCCCGAAAAGTATGTGGGCGATATTGAGGTTTCCGGCTGGATAAAAACCGCACGCGAGAGCAAGAACGTCGGCTTCATCGAGCTTGGCGACGGTTCGGCTTTCCGCAGCGTTCAGGTTGTTTATGAGCACGGCGAAATTCCCGAGTCCGTTTCAAAGTTTTTTGCAACCGGCACTGCAATAACGGTAAAGGGTGTGCTTGAGCTCACTCCGGAGGCAAAACAGTCGTTTGAAATCAAGGCCAACGAGGTTATCATCGAGGGCGAATGCCCCAACGATTATCCGCTTCAGAAAAAGCGTCACTCAATGGAGTATTTGCGCACGATTCTGCACCTGCGCCCCCGCACGAACACTTTCCAGGCTGTTTTCCGTGTTCGCAGCGTTGTTGCACAGGCAATTCATCGCTTTTTCGATGAACGCGGGTTCGTTTACGTACACACCCCGATTTTCACCGGCAGTGACTGCGAGGGAGCGGGCGAGATGTTCCGCGTCACGACCCTTGATATGGATAATCCTCCCCGCACCGAGGACGGCAAGGTGGATTTTTCAAAAGACTTTTTCGGAAAACCCTGCAACCTTACCGTCAGCGGCCAGCTTCATGGCGAGGCATTTGCACTTGCGTTCCGCGATATTTACACGTTCGGACCCACATTCCGTGCAGAAAACAGCAACACCGCACGTCATGCCGCGGAGTTTTGGCAGATAGAGCCCGAAATGGCTTTCTGCGACCTCAACGGCTACATGGATACCGCGGAGGCGATGATTAAATACATCATCAAAACTGTTCTTGAGCGTTGCCCGGATGAAATGGAATTCTTCAATCGATTCATGGACAGCACCCTTCTTGAAAGGCTTAACCATGTTGTGAATTCCGATTTTGTTCGCTGCTCATACACAAAAGCTGTTGAGCTGCTTCAGGCATCCGGCAAGCAGTTCCAGTATCCCGTTTTCTGGGGCTGCGATCTGCAAACCGAGCACGAACGCTATATCTGCGAAGAGGTTTACCATTGTCCTGTGTTCCTCACGGACTACCCCGCAGAAATCAAGAGCTTCTATATGCGCCTAAATGATGACGGAAAAACCGTTGCGGCAGCGGATTTGCTTGTTCCCGGCGTCGGAGAGATCATCGGCGGAAGCCAGCGTGAGGAACGTTATGATGTTCTCAGAAAGAAAATTGAAGATCTCGGCATGGACATGAGCTATTACGAGTGGTATCTTGACCTTCGTAAATACGGCGGAGTTAAACACGCCGGTTTCGGCCTCGGTTTCGAGCGCATCCTGATGTACCTCACGGGTATTTCCAATATCCGCGACGTGACCCCGTATCCCAGAACGACCGGCAGCATGGAGCTGTAAGCGTTTGCGATATTTACGGAGCGGGTTTTGATTTAAAACCGAAAACGATTTGAAAATAATAAAGGGCTCAATGTCGGCGGTCAAATTAATGACTTGCAGGCATTGAGCCTTGTTGTTTATTTAACTGCGCTTCACTTGCCGAGAACCTGAGAAACACCGAAACGCTCGGCATCCTCAATTGCTTTTGAAACATCAACAGTGAACCACCGTCCGTTTTCATACAGAATTTTTCCCTGAACGATTGTAAGGCAAACGTCAGAACCGCAGGCGGAATAGACGACAGTTCCGCATGGATCATAAACGGGACGCAGACGGGGAGAATGTGTGTTAACCATGATTATATCGGCATCAAATCCGGGAATCAGCCGACCGATCTCGTTCTCTCTTCCCTGTGCATACGCTCCGTTCACGGTTGCGAGTTTCAGCGCAGAATATGCGGGAACGGCCGTTGGGTCAAGGCTTGTGCCTTTTGCAAGCAGTGCGGCGAGCTTCAACTCTTCGAACAAATCGTGCGAATTGTTTGAGGCGCAGCCGTCCGTGCCGAGGGAAACGTTGACTCCGCTTTTGAGCATCGCGGTGACATTCGCAATACCGCTTGCGAGCTTAAGGTTTGATACGGGGTTGTGCGCAACGGAGACGCCGCGCCGAGCAAGAATGCTCATATCCCGATTCGTCAAATAAACTCCGTGCGCCGCAAGTGTGCGTGTGTTGAAAACACCGTTTTCGTTGAGAATTTCGGTTGGGGTTTTGCCATAGCGTGCGATGCATTCATCGGTTTCGCGTTTTGTTTCGGAAAGGTGAATTTGCGTCACGAGATTATGCTTTTCGGCAAGCTCCGAAACCTTGCGCCAATGCTCGGGTCGGGATGTGTATTCGGCATGTATACCGACGTCGGCACGAATGCGCCCGTTTGCGGCAAGATGCCAGTCCCGAATCAATGCACGCGTTTCAATAACGGCTCTGTCCTGTTCAAAATCATAATCATCGCCGAGAGCGAGCACGGAATTGCAGAGCGAAGCGCGAATGCCGATTTCGGCTGCAACAGCGGCTGAATCAGGTTCAAAAAAATACATATCGGAAAAAGAAGTTGTTCCGCTTGCGAGCATTTCCGCAATTCCCAAACGAACGCCTGCAAGCACTGCTTCGCGCGTGAGCCTGCCTTCAACGGGGAATATTTTCTTGAAAAGCCAGTCATTAAGTGCGTAATCATCCGCATAACCGCGCATTATGCACATCGCTGTGTGCGCATGGGTATTGATAAGCCCGGGCATGACAATATTGCCGTCAGCATCGATGATGCGTTCGGCCGCAATTTGCATTTCGGGCGAATTCTTGTCGGAAACAAAGCTGATTTTCCCGTTTTCTATGCCGATGCAGCCGCCCGAAATAACAGGCAGTGCATCGTTCATTGTGATGATGTTTGCGTTTTTAATTAAAATATCCAACATAATTCAATTTAAACCAACAAAGCCGACTCACAGCCGTAAATGCTTCGGCAGAGCCGGCATGGAGCAGATGTTCGGTTAATCAAGCGGCATGCGCCTTAAAAACTCCGCAACGTGCGAAACGAAGCGTTTGCTTGCGGCGTTTCCGGCTTCAATGACCTCTTCACCGGACAACGGTTTGTCCAAAATCCCCGCAGCCATGTTTGTAATAAGCGTTATGCCCAAAATACGCATTCCGCAATGCCGCGCTGCAATGCACTCAGGGACGGTGCTCATTCCGACTGCATCCGCACCGAGTGTACGCATTGCGCGTATTTCGGCGGGTGTTTCGTAATTCGGACCCATGCAGTAGAAATACACGCCTTCGCGCACGTTTTCCTGAGCATCCGCACATACTGAACGGAAAAGTTCCATGTAGTCCCTGTCAAAAACGCGGCTCATATCCGGGAACCGCGGGCCGAACTCGTCTATATTCCGACCTGCCAGCGGGTTGACACAGTTGAATTTGATAAAATCAGAAATGAGCATCAGCTCACCGACTTTAAAATCACGGTTTATTCCGCCTGCCGCATTGGTTATGATCATTTTGCCAATGCCGATAAGCTTTGCGAGCCTAACGGGAAGACAACTTCCTCTGCCGACCATCCTTCGTAAATATGAAGTCGACCCTGCATTAAAAGCACACGCTTGCCGCCGAGCAAACCCGCAATGAAGCGCCCTTTATGACCGATTGCGGTGCTTGTCCGCATGCGCGGAATCTCCCCGTAGTCAATGAAAATCGGATTTTGAACATTTTCACCGAGCGAACCCAGTCCGGAACCGAGTATAATAAGCACATCGGGTTCAAATCCGCTCAGTTTTTCGCGCAGAACTGCCGCGCTTTCAACATAATCACTGTAGGTAAACATATTTTCCTCCAAAAGGCCGAATTACCGAAAACTTCAAAGGCTTGCATCACAGCAATCCGATGATGAGCAAAACAACAACGCCGGGAACTCCGAATATGCCGGTTATAAGTGCCGTCAGCCATGTTATGTTAATATAAAAGAAGCTTAGATTCAGCAAACCTGCAAAAACAAAGTTAAAAACAAACAGCAGTGCTGCACCGATAAGTGCATTGATAAGCAGTTTGAAAAAAATCTTGATGCTCAGGTTGAAAATTTTGAAAATGATAAATATAACCGCAAGCACGATGATGAACGTCAGAATCTGAGGAGCCATAAAAAGAGTATCCTTTCCGGTTGATTTTAATCTTGGCGTTCGAACAATCGCTGCATCGGTAACCGGCGGGAACAGACAGAAAAATCTTAACCCGAGTCGGCTGCCGGCATTGAGCATGCACACGCCTATTGCTCTGCACGCCTTTGCTCCAGCAAAAAGATGTACCGCCTTCGCGCCGCTTCGACTTCAAGCGCAACGATCTTTGCTTCATCCGGTGCAGCGGCATCAAACCTTGCCATTGCAGCTTTCCATTTGCGCAGTGCTGCGGCGGGTTCGTCGCTGAATGCTTTTTTGCTGTGCTTATCCATATTTTACAATACCTCCCTGTGCTTGTCAAATGATATGAAAAGCATCTGCAAAAAATGCGGGAAATATACATATTTTCAATAAAACCACAATGCCCGGCGTGACGATGATTGCGATGCGGATTAATGTGCAGCGATTTCTTAATCTTAAGCGCAGCACGGTAATTCAGGTGCGTTGATGCAAAAAAACCGGACAAACCGCAAGGGCAGTCCGGTATGATTGACATATGGAATTTCTGAAAGAATTAATCCGTTGATTCGAAGATTCAATAAGATTATTTCCCGTTAAGGTAGGCTTCCTGCTCCGGTGTCAGCGAATCGATATGCAGCCCCATTGCATCAAGCTTCATGCGAATAACTTCGTTGTCTATCTGCTTCGGAACATCGTAAAGCCCGGGTTCCGTTTCTCTTCCGTGTTCTGCAAGCCAGCATGCGGAAAGAGCCTGAATTGCAAAGCTGAGATCCATTATTTCCGCAGGGTGTCCGTTGCCTGCAACGATATTAACGAGCCTCCCGTCCGCAAGCAGGTTCAGTATGCGTCCGTCTGCCGTTCTGTATCCGGTTATGAAAGGTTTGCGCTCGATTTTTTCAACAGCAATTTTCTCAAGATCTTCTTTGCTGACTTCAACATCAAAATGCCCGGCGTTGGCAAGAATGGCATTATGCTTCATCTTTTCGAAATGCCTTGCGGTAATGACGTCGCGGCAGCCGGTAGCGGTAACAAAATATCGCCGATAGGTGCTGCCTCATCCATAGTCATAACGCGGAATCCGTCCATTACCGCTTCAAGTGCGCGGAAAGGATTTACTTCCGTAACAATAACATTTGCGCCCAGCCCTTTTGCGCGCATTGCAATGCCGTTTGAACAAAAACCGTACCCTGCAACGACAACGGTGCGCCCGGTCACCATGTTGTTTGTCGTGTACATGATTCCGTCCCAAACGCTTTGCCCCCGTGCCGTGGCGGTTGTCAAAAAGGTGTTTGCAATCAGCATCATTGACCGCAAGCATGGGGAAGGGCAGTGAGCCGTCCTTTGCCCGTGCACGGAGCTTGTGAATGCCGGTGGTCGTTTCTTCACAGCCGCCGATAAGGCATTCTGCATATTCGGGATGCTTTTCGGTAAGCATCGTCACGAATTCACCGCCGTCATCAATAATGATATGCGGTTTGAACTCAAGGACGCGGCGAATATGTTCATAATACTCTTCTTCGGTTGCGCCGAAAAATGCATGAACATCCATCCCGTCCTCAACAAGTGCGGCACAAATGTCGTCCTTTGTTGAAAGCGGATTGCTCCCGGTCACGGAAACCGTTGCACCGCCGTCGCGCAGTACGAGCGCAAGATATGCGGTCTTTGCTTCTGCAATATCGGTGACAT